>OFCR01000245.1_pt1 | contig 19663 bp, 26 predicted proteins | sample 1520881 | NCBI WGS metagenome assembly OFCR01 (sample SAMEA2699032, study PRJEB24076) | metagenome | biome: Human gut stool | place: Spain | collected 2012-09-23
CAAAAAGCTCTATAATCTCTATAGTGATTTTACCCACTACAGAAATTATAGAGCCCTTTTTTCATGGTCATCTTAGATTAACCTTCATCCAAGCATGTGTATCTACTCATGCTCCATGTCACACTACTTAGAGGTAAACTTATGTCTCAATTCCAAGAAAAAGTTTTTGCTGCTTGCGCTAAAAAAGAAGCGCTCTTCAACGAAAGCCTTGGTCGCTATGCCTTGCGTTCTATGCTTGCAGGCGCTTATCTTACCATGTCAACTGCGGTAGGGATTATTGGTGCTGATATTATTGCTACAGGTATACCAGCCCTTTCTCGCTTTGTATTTGCCTTTATCTTTGCTATCGGATTGGTCTTCGTTCTCATTTTTAACGGAGAGTTAGCCACTTCAAACATGATGTTCCTTACTAGTGGTGCCTATTATGGCAAAATCAAATGGAGTAAGGTTTGTACCATCCTTCTCTATTGTACTTTCTTTAATTTTGTCGGAGCTCTTATCTTAGCTTGGTTTTTCAATCAATCCTTCTCTTTCCACCATTTGACAGACAAGAGCTTCCTAGTCACTGCTGTTTCCACTAAACTTGGAAAAACAGATTGGATGAACTTTACTGAAGGTGTTACTGCTAATATGTTCGTCAACCTTGCTATCTTGGGCTATATGCTCCTCAAAGAAGAGTCTGCCAAGATTTTCATTGCCCTATCAGCCATCTTTATGTTTGTCTTCTTGGTAAATGAACACTTGATTGCTAACTTTGCTTCCTTTATGTTGCTAGGCTTCAATGGTGTCCGTGATGCTGTGGACAATTTCACATTGGCAAATATTCTACGTCAGTGGGTAGTCGTTTTCTTCGGTAACTGGATTGGCGGCGGTATTTTCATTGGTTTGGCATACTCTTGGCTCAATACAACTAAGACACCTCACATTGATTAGGAGGCCACATGCGTCAAAAAAGACTTATCAAAGAGACTATCCTGGCTATGCTGCTTTATTTTATTTGCTTAGCTATAGCTGTCGCCATTGATTTAATATTTTTTAAAGTCAAAAACATGTATCACACACCTGCTATGGTAGCTATCTTTGCAGGATGGGTTTATTTGAGGCTTATCCGAAAGACCAAGCAATTTGGAGCTATTACCTGTCTAGGCATATTTATGTCCGTCTTCTTCTTTGCTTCTGGTCACTTTGTCCTTACCTTCCTTCCCAACCTTTTAGCTGGTCTAATCGCTGATTTTATTGCCAAGCAAGGTAATTATGAGAATGATAAATTTAATCTACTTTCCTACATGATATTCTCTCTGGGAAACTTGGCTCCCATTGTTACCATGTGGATAGCTCCTAAAGCCTATATTGCACAACTCCTTGACAAGGGGAAAACACAGGATTATGTAGACCAAGTTATGGTCCCATTTACAACTAGCCATGTCTTAATTCTAATAGGTGGAACTCTCATGGCTGCTCTCATTGGAGGTTACATTGCTAAAAACTGGCTTAAAAAATAATAACCACCTACGTTCCTAACAGAGAGTACAAGACAAACACGCTTTTCTTATGTTATAATGAGAAAGAATATAGTCTTTTTCTGCTTTGTTAGAAAGGACCTAAAGGGAGACCTAATGATGAAAAAACAAAAAATCGCTGTCTTGGGCCCTGGTTCTTGGGGAACTGCCCTTGCTCAGGTACTCAATGACAACGGACACGAGGTTCGTATTTGGGGAAATATCCCTGAACAAATTGATGAAATTAACGAGAAACATACCAATACCCGTTATTTCAAAGATGTGGTTTTGGATGAAAACATTAAAGCCTACAAAGAACTTTCCCAAGCTTTAGATGGAGTTAATGCTATTCTCTTCGTTGTTCCAACCAAGGTTACTCGTTTGGTAGCCAAACAAGTTGCCGAACTTTTGGACCATGAAGTTGTTATCATGCATGCTTCAAAAGGATTGGAGCCAGGAACACACGAACGTCTTTCAACAATCCTTGAAGAAGAGATTCCTAAGGAACTTCGTAGTGAGATTGTTGTCGTATCTGGTCCAAGCCATGCTGAAGAAACTATCGTTCGCGATATCACCTTGATTACAGCGGCCTCAAAAGATCTTGAGACTGCACGTTATGTTCAAGGTATGTTCAGTAATAACTACTTCCGCCTTTACACCAATTCAGATGTTATTGGTGTTGAAACAGCTGGGGCACTTAAAAACATTATTGCCGTCGGTGCCGGCGCCCTTCATGGTATGGGCTATGGAGATAATGCTAAGGCAGCCGTTATTACTCGCGGTCTCGCAGAAATCACTCGTTTGGGTGTAAAACTTGGTGCTGACCCTTTGACTTACAGCGGTCTTTCTGGGGTTGGTGATCTTATTGTTACAGGGACTTCTATTCATTCACGTAACTGGCGTGCTGGTGATGCACTCGGTCGTGGTGAAAAGCTGGAAGACATTGAACGTAACATGGGTATGGTAATCGAGGGGATTTCAACTACTAAGGTTGCCTACGAAATCGCTCAAGAACTCAATGTCTATATGCCTATTACAACAGCAATCTACAAATCCATCTATGAGGGTGCTGACATCAAGGAATCTATTCTCAATATGATGTCCAATGAATTGCGCTCTGAAAATGAATGGGATAAAAAATAAATAATCTAAGGAGTTCTCATGAAGAATCAAAAAGTCAAAAAAGCTGTCATCCCTGCTGCAGGACTTGGTACACGCTTTTTGCCAGCTACAAAGGCCTTGGCCAAAGAAATGTTACCAATCGTTGATAAACCAACTATCCAATTTATCGTTGAAGAAGCTCTCAAATCAGGCATCGAAGATATCTTGGTCGTGACTGGTAAGTCAAAACGATCTATCGAAGACCATTTTGACTCAAACTTTGAGTTGGAATACAACTTAGAACAAAAAGGTAAGACAGACCTGCTAAAATTGGTTAATGATACTACTGCTATCAACCTCCATTTTATCCGTCAAAGTCACCCACGTGGTCTCGGAGATGCTGTACTTCAAGCCAAAGCTTTTGTCGGTAACGAACCATTTGTTGTTATGCTTGGTGACGACCTCATGGATATTACCGATGACAATGCGGTTCCATTAACCAAACAACTTATTGATGATTATGAGGAAACACACGCTTCTACTATTGCGGTTATGCCTGTACCACACGAAGATGTTTCAGCTTACGGTGTTATCGCCCCTCATGGTGAAGGTCACAATGGCCGTTATAGCGTGGAAACTTTCGTTGAAAAGCCAAACCCAGAAGATGCTCCAAGTGACCTTGCTATCATCGGACGTTACCTTCTGACACCTGAGATTTTTGGAATTTTGGAAACACAAGAACCAGGTGCAGGTAATGAGATTCAATTGACTGACGCTATTGATAAACTCAATAAAACGCAACGTGTCTTTGCTCGCGAATTTACAGGTAAACGTTACGATGTAGGAGATAAATTTGGTTTCATGAAAACCTCTATTGACTACGCCCTCCAACACCCTCAAGTTAAGGAAGACCTTAAAAAATATCTTATTGACTTGGGACACAAACTCGAAGGCAAACCTGAGCAAAAAGACTAATATAAAATCCATCGAAAAATTTTCGATGGATTTTTCATATTATCTAAAGATAGGTAAAACCTAAAATAGTCACTAAAAGAATGATATAAGTTAAAAATGCTGTCAGGCGCCAACCTCTACTAAAAAGTCGACTTTCAACCTTATTAGCCAAAAAAATAGCTGCTAGAGCACCTCCAACCAAGCCTCCTAGGTGACCAGTAATCCCAACACTAGGTGTGAAGAGATTGAAAATCAGATTGACGACAATTAAAGATAGATAACTACGTCCCAACTGATTAAGTAAGGGGCTATGACTATAATAACCAAGTATTACCACAGCTGCAAAAAGGCCAAACAAGGAGGTAGAGGCCCCAGCTGCAATAACATTAGGCGTAAAAATCAAGGTGAAGGCATTCCCCATAACACCAGCTAACAGATAGAGCACTAGGAAACGCAGAGTCCCAAAAATTTGCTCAGCCATTTTGCCAATAAAATAAAGGGTAAGCATATTAAATAAGAAATGCTCCAGACCGATATGTACAAAAATTGGTGTCACTAAACGCCAAAGGTCTAAGGGACTATATTGAACAAAAACACCATACATAGCCCCCATTTTAAAAAGACTAAGGGGTGCTGTCGCTTGAAAATCATTTAAAAGATATTGACACCCAAAAGTCAATATCGTTAGCCCTAATAAAAGATAGGTAGCAGGGTATCTCTTCCATTCATTTACTTGCATGTGATAACCTCCCTAACGGCGACGTCATGGCTATCTGGGGTAAAATCCTTTTCCTGACAGGGATAAACCATGCTAACTGTCATCCCTTCAAAGTCAGACAAATAGCGGTCATAATAACCTGCTCCGTAACCAATGCGATAGCCTTCAGCATTGAAAACTACCCCTGGCACATGAATCAAATCAATCTCTGATTTTTCCACAGCCAAATCAGACGCAGGTTCCATCAAGCCAAAAGAGGTTGCAACAAGATTATCTGGATCGTAATCGACAAAAATCATTCGACCTTGTTTATAGGTTTTGGGAACCACAAGACGCTTCCCATCCTTTAAAGCCTGATTGATTAAAAGACTGGTGTCATATTCATGCGGGAAAGCCAAATAGGTAGCAATCACCTGAGCCTCTTTATAAGCAGGTAAGGCAATTAATTGCTCTAAAAGATATTGGTCTAACTTAGCCTTGGTCTCAGGTTCCTGTGAAGTCAACTGAGCCAAAACAGTTTTTCTAAGTTCATTTTTCATAGGTTTATCATATCAAAAAAGCTACCAAAAGTCAGACCTGGTAGTTTTTCAGCTTTGTAAAATGTCACTAGGCTTCTGCCTTGTATTTAAGGAACTTACCGATTTCAGCTACCCCAAAAGCAAGGGCGTCCTCATTTGGACTCATCTTAGGATGGTGAAGAGCATATGGCGTATCAATCCCCAACCAGAACATGACACCTGGAACCTTACTAAGCAGATAACCGAAATCTTCTCCAGTCATAGCTGGTAAACAATCAATCAAGTTAACAGCTGGACTGGCTTCAAAGAAGGTCATCAATTCTTTGGCCAAGGCTGGGTTGTTTTCCACAGGGAGATAACCACCCTGTTTCAATACAACATCCACTTCCATACCAAAGCTAGCTGCCACACCCTCTGCGATTTGGCTGACACGCTTTTGAATAAGACGACCCATTTCTAGCGTAAGCGTACGAATAGTTCCATAGACCTCTGCTGTTTCAGCGATGACATTGTTGGTCGTTCCTGCATGGAAAGAACCAAAGGTAACTACCCCACCCTGGATAGGGTCAACATTACGACTGACAATAGTTTGAACTTGGGTAATAAAGTAAGAAGCTGCTACAAGGGCATCATTAGCCTCATGTGGAAAGGCAGCGTGTCCTCCTTTGCCTTTGAAAGTAACAAGTACCTCACAAGTTCCTGCAAAAAGGGTATTCGTATTAGTCGCAATGTCGCCTACTTTGAAATCTGGACGGACATGAAGTCCATAAAACTCATCTGGTAGCCAATCACCGAAGGCCCCGTCTTCATACATAAGCATACCACCAGCTTCATTTTCCTCAGCTGGCTGGAATAAGAAGAGCATATTATTTTTAGGTTGAACCTCAACCATTTGGTCAAGAAGTCCAAGCGCTGTCGTCATATGAATATCGTGACCACAGGCATGCATACGACCCTCATGAGTAGATTTAAAGGGAAGACCTGTTTCCTCTTCAACCGGAAGAGCGTCAATGTCTGTACGCCAACCAATGGTTTTTTCAGGAGCATATCCATGGAGATAAACCAGAATACCTGTACGCCAAGTACGTTGCTCCACAAAGTCCTTACCCTCAGTCATTTCAGCAATACGCTCTAAGAGATAAGCCTGGGTTTTAAACTCTTCCAAACCAATTTCTGGAATTTGATGAAGGTCTCGTCTGATTTTGATTAAATCAAGTGTCATTTTTATTTTCCTTTTTTGTCTTATTTAATAGAGAATCTAGAAATAGAGGCCTTACGGCCTCTACTATCAATATGTTACAAGTTACGCAAGGCGTCTTCAAGTGCTGTTTTTTGTTGTGTTTTTTCATCAATTTCCTTGATGATGCGAGCTGGAACACCAGCTACAACGACATTTTCAGGAACATCTTGAGTAACGATAGCTCCAGCGGCAACGACTGAACCATTACCAACTTGAACCCCTTCGATAACAACAGCATTAGCACCGACAAGAACGTTATCACCGATACGAACTGGATCTGCTGAAGCCGGTTCAATCACACCAGCAAGGACCGCACCCGCACCGATGTGGCTGTTTTTACCAACAGTAGCACGACCACCAAGGATAGCCCCCATATCAATCATAGTACCAGCACCGATTTCAGCACCGATGTTGATAACAGCCCCCATCATAACGACAGCATTATCTTCGATAGTTACTTGGTCACGGATAATAGCACCTGGTTCGATACGTGCATTAAGGTGACGTTTATCAAGCAATGGAACAGCTGAGTTACGGCCATCTTGTTCCACAACGTAATCCTTGTTTTCAGTCAAGTTGGCAAGAAGTGGTTCGATATCTTTCCAGTCTCCGAAAAGAACATTACCAAGCTTAGTGACAGAAGCTGGAACAGCAGTTGCCAATTCCCCTTCAAAGGTTACTTTAACATTCGTTTTCTTTTCTGCATTACCGATAAAAGCGATAATTTCTTGAGCAGACATTTTTTGTGCAGTCATGAGATTCTCCATTCACATAAAGTTAGGGATTATTATACCAAAAATTCTGATAATTGTCTTTGCTTTTGCCAAATAGAGTGTATTTTTATGTAAAACCTATCTTTAAAGCTTCTATATCCGTAATCACTCGGTTTGGCTTAATTGGGGAGTTCTCCAGTTCTCGGCGTGAGTAAGGAAAGGTATTGAGCAAGATACCATCGATCCCAACTCCTTCAGCCACAGCAATATCAGTCGTCAAATCATTTCCAACCATGACAGTCTCAGATGGCTTCAACCTATGATCAATCAAAACTTGCTTTAAAAACTCTGGTTGAGGCTTACAGATACCCGCATTCGAAGACAAGTAAATGGCATCAAAATAAGCTCTTAACTCCATTAGGTCAATCTCAGCGTTAGTAAAGGCTGCTTGAGCATTGGACAAGAGATAGAGACGACAGCCCCGCTCTTTTAGAAAGGCTAAAACTTCCTTAGTATGAGGATAAGCCATCAAGTATTTGCGAGATAAGACCCGAAAGACCATAGCTATCAGCTGCCCCCAGCCTTCTGGCTGATGAAGTCTACTAGACTGTAGACTAGCATCTACATAAAGCTGGTTAAAAATGTGAGCTAGGTCAATTTCTGGATAAGCAACTCCTTTTAGAGCCACTAGGTCTTTGCGAGCCTGACCCACGCGCTTGGCATAAGCTTTTTTAAGAGCTTTCCCCTTATAATACGCTCCATAAGCTTGGTACAGTTGGGCTAGTTTATCCCATAACATAGGGTCTTTCTCATCGGTTAATATATCAACCAAGGTTCCATAAAAATCAAAAATATAGTTCTTATAAACGTTATTATTCATCGCTTCTACTCGTTACTAAACTTTTCTTCTTGATAATCCTCATCATACACCATTTAAGAAAACCAAACAAGCTTACCAAGATATTCTCCATCAAAAAAAATCCCAACGGCGTTAGGATTACTTATCATTTTTGATACGACCAATCAGCAATTCTCCTGCAACCGTTAGCTGCCTTACTGAGGTCAAATCTAAAATTTTTTTATCAACATGGAAGAAAAGAGGGGTCATCTCAGCAAATGCTTGAACATGCTCTGCTGGCATAGACCAAGTCTTAGAAATCGTCACACGCTCCAAAAGCTCACAGGAGTCCTGAAAATGCTCCAGAACATCCTGGTTGGAATAAGCCTGCGCCTCTGGTAGTAATTGGCGAAACTCTTTAAGATGATCCTCATGAGGAATAACCTTGAAAATCAAGCCCTGATCAGTCAAAAGTCGTCCAAATTCTTGATAATTAGCTGGCGAAAAAATATCTAAGATCACATCGATACTGTGCTCACGCAAGGGCAGTTTAGCCAAATCACCAACGAACCAGGCCACGTTTTTCTGAGGATTTTGACGGGCCGCAAGAAGGATGGAGTCCTTAGATAAATCAAAGGCCATGAAATCCTTGTCAAACTCTAAAGCCAACTGACGGCTATAATAGCCCTCACCACAGGCAACATCTAGAACATGCGAATGTCTAGGAAGGTCACGCAAGCGCTCTGAAATCACCTCAAGGATAGGATTATAATAGCCCGCTGCCAGAATATGACTTCTATTTTCAAAAGAAGCCATATCATAGTGCTTATCTCCCTTATTCTGTCTCAAAAAATTAACAAAACCCTGCTTTGCGATATTAAAGGTATGCCTAGTCTGACAAACCAGACTAGACTGGTCCAAACGCATTGGTGCCTGACAGATGGGACACGCAAAAAGACTCTCTTGATCTTTAAAAACACTAAATTTGGCCATAAATCCTCCTCGACACCAAAAAAGAGCACACATCTGAAATCGCTTAGGGCTGCTGGATTCCTCCCCTGACCCGCTTCACGCACAGATGTTGCTCCGAATGATATTATACCATAAATCGAAGTGATTGCAAGTAGCGAACCCCCGATACTGTCAATGAAACTTATCCTCCAAATCTCCCTACAAATAACTTCGATCACTACCAACTTCTAACACCACAACTAAGGCCATAGTGACATCTATGTCACTACTTTTTTATTTCTCCACTATTTATAATAAAACCATAGCTTGAGGAAAAGACCAAAAGCTAGTGACAATGCTAACTCAATGGAAAGGAGAAAATTATTTTAGGATATCTCTTACTTCATGGTGAAGAGGCTAAGAGATTAAAGAACTCACCAAAAATAAAAGAGGAGAATGACAAAGATGACTAAAGAAATGAATGTTGCAGACCTAGCTGCAGTCACAGGAGGCGGATGGAAGACCAACATCGCAATTGGAGGACTCTGCCTAGCTTCAGGACCTATTGGAACTATGATTTGCCTTGGTGCCTACAAGGGCTACATGGACTCTGCACGATAAAAAGAAAGGATATATGAACAATGACTAAGACAATTAACAATCGTAAACACATGACTACTCAAGAACTTGAAGCTGTATCAGGTGGGGCGGTTCCTTGGGCCGCTATCTCCGTCGGGATTGCTGCTGCAAAGCTGACTTACGACCTAAGCTATGCCGTTGGTAAAATTTATTACAACCTCACACACTAACAATAAGAGCTTACACCATGATGACATCTCAAAGATTTTGAGGATGATAACCTATGAAAGATACAAGAAATCAAACAAACGATACTACTAATAAGCAATCATCTAAACGCAATAATTATCTGCTCGTAAAAGGGGCCTTGATTTGTATTATCTCTACCCTACTTCTGATACTTCTAATCAACCTTATCTTTTATGTACGATTGGGTACACCAATTATTGATACTAATTTGAAATCTGCTTGTAGTACTCTTATCTTCTTCCTACCCATTTTTCTTTTGACAAGAGAGAAAGAAAAACCTAAAGCTAAGACAGAGTAACTCATACAGTCTTCAAGAAAACAAAAACTCTCATTTCCCATTGAAAAATGCAAGCCCAAAAGGGCTTGCATTTTGCGCTTACATCTCTTGTATTGCTTCTAATTTTGCCAGACGTTTAGCTTCTTTCTTTCGTTCACGACTTTGACGGAAAAAGTTTTGCATGATTTCAGCACATTCTTTCTCCATAACACCAGTCTCAAGATCAACACGATGATTGAGACGCTCATCTCTTAGAATATCGTAAAGGCTCCCCGCTCCACCAAATTTTTGATTACTCGCTCCATAGATAACTTTAGGAATACGAGCCAGACCAATGGCGCCACTGCACATTACGCAAGGTTCAATAGTGACGAAAAGAGTGCAATCAAGCAAACGCCAATTACCAATGGTCCTATTTGCCTCCTGAATAGCCATGACCTCAGCATGCATGATTGCTTGGTTAAGTTCCTCACGCGCATTGTGTCCACGACCAACAATTTCTCCATCCTTAACGATAACACAGCCAATTGGGATTTCTGCCTTATCTAAAGATTTTTGAGCCTCCTTAAGAGCCTCAGACATGAAAAAGTCTTTCTCCTCTTGAGTAAAGTCAATCATAAATGTTACTCCTGTTCCAAGATTTTTCATATATCACCACAGAGTCAAAATGTCAGTGTGATGGTCTTCCATGATTTTAAAAAAGGAGGCTTCTAGACAAGCAATCCTTTTAAAGGTTCTGGCGTGCCTCCTCGCTTAACTCTTTTTATTATAACATAAGAAAAGCTTGAACAAGGTTAGCCTTACCAAAGTAGACAAAAAAAGCTAAGACGAATCCGCTTAGCTTCAAACACATTAGTTTGGTGAATCTTAGGAGTCACACCAATGTGTTTCTCCAAGTCTAACGAAAAGTCAATGACCGCTTAACATCCTAGTTAATATGTCAGTCGGAATGTCAACCAATTGTCTGTGAAATCATTATATCAACCTATAGACACATAACAAAAACGCAACTGTATCAAACAATTGCAAGGACAGTGTTCTAGTTAAGGTGTTCCACACTTTCCTTCCAAACAAATAATGTCTACTACAAAAGTAAAAGGTAACTTTCATAGCTTTTTCCTTACCCACCTATAGTTTATCATGAAACCTCTATCATTTAATTTAAAAATTGGTAATAAAACAATGATACAAATGAGGAGTAACTGTTAATTGTACACTTCGTTTTGAATAATTTTATAAATGCTGGAATCCTTGTTATTATTGCACTTGTCAACGATTTTAATTATTTTTTCCACTCTAACAAGGCTATTAACCACCCATAATTCTAAGTCTTATCTAATTTTACTGTTAATTAAGTCTTACAAGTGTTTAATATTTAATCCAATAATACTCTAACTTTGGCAAGAAAGAATATTTATTTTTTAGAAGCGACCAAGTAAACTGACAAACTAGAAGGGAAGTTCTTCTTCCAAAACAAGGTCAGCCAAGTCATTGTCAGGATTATTTTCCCTAACAGCACGCTGAGCACGACTCTCCAGAAGTTGGAAAGAGGAACAAAGCACCTCAGTAACGTAATGGGTTTGGCCATCCTTATCGTACTTACGGGTACGAAGCTCACCATCAAGAGAAATTAAACTCCCCTTGCTAGCATAAGAGGCTAAGGTCTCAGCCAAACGCCCCCAAACAACCACTGTAATAAAGTCAGCCTCACGCTCTCTATTTTGCGCCTTATAGCGCCGATTAACCGCAACTGTGACACGTGTAAAAGACCTATCACTAGCAGTCTTAACCATCTCAGGTGTCGCTGTCAAACGTCCAATCAAAATAACTTTGTTATACATTTTTTTACCTCCACCTATCTATTCGTAAGAGGAAGTAAAAAAATAGGTTATTTTTAAATAGTTTTACAGATTCTCTCGATAAGATCCTTTCTAATACTCGAATCTCTCTACTACTCGAAGGTTATTATTTTTCTAGAAATAGTACTCCATCAGATATTTTCATTACAACAATTGATCTTTAAATTTTCTCAACTCGCTTAGCTAACTCAACGTTTTTGAACCACAATTTCCCAAGAAGCAGGACCGACTTGGTCAAAGCGAGTTACAGGATAATCATTATCTGCAGCCCAGTTTGGAATACTTTCCGTTGCTTGCGTACAATCGAAAGCAATCAACAACTCATCTCCAACAGCCAATTCAGCCATTTTCTTCTTCGCATCAATCAATGGGAATGGGCATACCAATCCACCCGTTTCAAGTTTTACCAAAGTCATATTATATTCTCCTCTTAATTTTTGTTTGGTTTTACAAAGATAATATAGGAAGCCGTCCAAACACCTAAAATAGTCACTGGCAAAGCAATCCATCCCTTACTAGAAAAAATTGCTGTAGCTGTTAAACCGTTACCAATTGTACAGCCACCAGCCCATGAGGCACCAATTCCCATAAAAATCCCCCCTAGTGTGCTCTTACCAATGGTTGACAAGTCTGGCAAACGCCAGCGAAACTCTTGAGATCCCTTTGCAGCAAGAAAGGAACCAATAAAAATACCCAATACAAGAAAAACACCCCAACCAAGTTGCTTACTATCGCCTGTAATAATATAACTAATTAGATGTGCCGATGGTGTTGTAATCCCTAACCCTCCAACACGACCAGTCAGCTGACTAGCTGGCCAAGCAATTAAAGCAACAAGACCTATTAGAAGTCCTGCAAAATATTTATGGTAAGTTTTCTCAAAAAGGTAGTGTCTCACTCCCTTATATCTTGGTGGAAGAGAAGCAATCTGACGTCTGGGCTTACGTAACTCTCTAATTACAAAGAAACTTGTTATAACTACTAAGAAAATAAGAAGATACCAAACTGGAATTCCTAATTGACCAGCTAAATCATCATTAATTACCCAGTGCTTAGCTATTAATTGATTCAAAGGAACAAGAAATCCTGATTTCATAGCTGCCGCACTCGTCATATAAAAGAATAGTGCAACCCAACTACCCAGGAGCCCTTCTCCAGCACGATACCACGTTCCCGTGGCACATCCCCCCGCGAGAACAATTCCAATACCAAATAGATAGGAGCCCACAATCGCTCCTAACACGGAAAAGTCTTCATAAGGGTTTCCAATAATACCCAATTTAATCAAGAAAAGTACTCCTATACTTTCCACTGTGATTGCAATAAGGAAAGCGTAAAATAAGGTATTATTACGTGCAATATACATGTCTCGAAAACCACCCGTCAAACAAAAACGAGTTCGTTGTAAAATAAATCCAAATATCAAACCAATGAGCCCACCAGAAAGAACAGTCGTAAGCATAGGTACCTCCTAAAGTAAATGTTGATTACATTTTAAGAAAAATATTATAGCTTGCATAATCTTTCTTTTTTATGATTAGCTATAAACTTTCTTTATGACAAACAAAAAAAGCGGATTATTACCGCTTCTTCTCTTACTTACCCTTTCCAGTGTTTGGCTGGATCAAAAGCTTCGCCGACTACTGCTGAATCATCAAGTTCAATAATACCACGTTTTTGTGGGGCATTTGGAAGGGCCAACTCACGTGGGGCACACATCATTCCATAACTATCTTCACCACGAAGTTTTCCTGGGAAGATAAGGGCACCACTAGGCATCATAGCACCAGGAAGGGCTACGATAGTTTTAAGACCAAGCGCTGCGTTTGGTGCTCCTGCAACGATTTGGACCTTCTTACCGCCGATATTCACTTGGCAGATGTTAAGGTGGTCACTATCTGGATGTGGAACCATTTCGTCAATTTGTCCAACCACAAAGACGGGACCCTGTGTATTTTCCAAGCGTTCTTCAAAACCTTCTTTAGCCAATTCCTCGTTCAAGACAGCTACATCTTGGTCTGACAAGAAAACTTGACCATTTCCATTAATATCAATGAGGCTTGATGCTTCAAAAATGTTCCAAGCAAGAGTCTTGCCTGTTTCATCAGCTGTGACACGCGCCACTTTACCTTTACGTTCTACGCTACGTTTAATGTCCTTAGTATCTTCCAAGATAACCAACAAAACGTCGCCAACTTGTTCTTTATTGTATGCAAAAATCATGGGTTCTCCTTATACTGTTGCCAAAAAGGCATTGATTTCTTCTTTGGTTTTACGAGCTTTATTGACCAGACGCCCCAATTCCTGACCTTTCTGAGTCACGACAAAACTTGGAATACTAAAAATATTCCAAGTTTGCGCCAAAGCCATATAATCATCACGGTTAACACGCACAAAGGTCATATCTGGATGGGCAGCCTCAATATCAGACATAACGGGATAGATAAACTGGCAGTCTGGACACCAATCAGCAGTGAAAAAGAAGACCACTTTTTGGTCACTGTCAACATAACCTGCAAGTTCTTCGAGATTCTTCGGAATAATCATGCCTGCTCCTCCTCATAAGTCAAGACATCATCAGCATAGGCAAAACGATAAGTCCGCCCATCTTCTAATACGATACCTCCCGTAAGCCCTGGATTTTCCTTATCAGTAGGATTCGTATAGAGAACGGCAATAGTCCCTAAATGTGATAGTTCTTGTCTAATATTTTGAATTAATACGGTATTCTTTGCTTCTACATGTGAGCGTCTCTGCTTTTCTGCCATTGCCAAGAGACTTAAAGCTCCTAGCCCGCCAGCAAACAAAGCTAATGTTTTACGTTTCATATGGAACATTTTACCATATTTTTAGAGGAATGGGGAGAGGCTACCTATCTCTTGAGAATCGTGCTAAAATAGTAGCATGTACTACTCAAGGAGGATTTTATGACTACTCTATTTGACAAAATTAAGGAAGTCACCGAGCTTGGTGCTACTTCAGGATTTGAGGCTCCTGTACGCAACTACCTTCGCAAAACTATCACGCCACTCGTAGATGAGGTGCAAACAGATGGCCTCGGCGGTATTTTCGGTATTAAGCACAGTCAGGCAGAAAATGCCCCTAAGGTTCTTGTGGCTGCCCACATGGACGAAGTCGGCTTCATGATTAAGGAAATCAAGGCAGACGGGACTTTCCGTGTCGTCGAACTTGGTGGCTGGAACCCACTGGTTGTCAGCTCTCAACGCTTTACCCTACACACATGTGACGGTCGTGTCTATCCTGTCATCTCAGGTTCAGTACCACCTCATTTCTTACGTGCTAGCGGTGGCGCTGCAAGTCTTCCTAGTGTCTCTGATATCGTCTTTGATGCTGGTTTTGCCAACCAAGAAGAAGCTAATGCCTACGGTGTTTTCCCGGGTGATGTCATCATTCCTCAATCAGAAACTATTCTCACAGCCAATCAAAAAAACGTGATTTCTAAAGCCTGGGATAACCGTTATGGTGTCCTCATGATTCGTGAACTCTTGGAAAATGTCAAAAACCAAGAACTCAACAATACTCTAATTGCTGGTGCCAACGTTCAAGAAGAAGTCGGTTTACGTGGTGCCCATGTTTCAACCACAAAATTTGATCCTGAGCTCTTCTTTGCGGTAGACTGCTCTCCTGCAGGTGATATCTATGGTAATCAAGGTAAGGTAGGCGACGGTACCCTTATTCGTTTCTTCGACCCAGGACATATCATGCTGCCAAATATGAAGGATTTCCTTTTGACTACTGCTGAAGAAGCTGGTATCAAATACCAATACTACTGTGCTGCAGGTGGTACTGATGCTGGTGCCGCTCACTTGCAGAATGCTGGTATTCCATCAACAACCATCGGCGTTTGTGCCCGTTACATCCACTCACACCAAACCCTTTATGCTTTGGATGACTTCCTAGAAGCACAAGCCTTTTTACAAGCTATTGTTAAGAAGTTGGATCGTTCAACAGTGGATTTGATTAAGAACTACTAAGACAAGGAGTAACCCATGATTATTGGTTTTATCGGCGTTGGAAAGATGGCAACAGCCATTATCAACGGCCTAAACACAAGCTCACATCGTATTATTATTTCAGGGTCTTCCTTGGCTCGTTCACACCAAATTGCAGAGGAATTAGAGGTTGAAGCAGCTGCTTCCCATCAGGAATTGTTGGATAAGGCTGATTTGGTCATCCTAGGTATCAAACCCCAAATGTTTGATAAGGTACTAGTTGGCCTCAACTTCCGTCAACCTATCATGAGCATGGCTGCTGGAGTGACCTTGAAACGCCTCGCTTCACTCACCAGCCCAGACCTTCCTCTTATTCGTATCATGCCTAACCTTAATGCTCAGATTCTTAAGAGCACTACTGGTCTTTGCACCAACGATAAGGTATCCGAGGACCTTTTGGCAGTTGCCAAGGAAATCACAGACAGTTTTGGAACCACTGTCGAATTGGCTGAAAAGGACTTTGATACCTTTACTGCCCTAGCTGGTTCAAGCCCGGCCTACATTGCCCTTTTTATCGAGGCACTAGCCAAGGCTGGCGTCAAAAATGGCCTAAGTAAGCAGGTCGCTCTGATCATTGCCACACAGACAGTTCTAGCTACTGCTGAAAACCTTAGTCTTGGTAGCGACAGCCCACATGATTTTATTGACAAGGTCTGTAGCCCTGGTGGGACCACTATCGCCGGCCTCATGGACCTTGAGCGTACAGGCCTCACCCATAGTGTGGTTTCAAGTATTGATACCACTATTGCCAAAGCCAAAAAATTATAGTAAAAAGCTCGGAAAATTCCGAGCTTTATTTGATATATGGCGCTAACAATTGTAAGAGTAACATCATGGAAACCGCAATACTATTGTTAATCATATGAGCCATGATACTATATTCTAGCTTCTTAGATACACGATAAACAGTTGCAAGGACAAGGCCCATCCCTCCATATATAATCCAGACACCCATACTATTAGGCGTATGAACAAGGCCAAAGAGTAAACCACTTAGAATCAAACCAACAATAGAATCTGGATTAAAGACCCGTCCCATAAGAAGCCCTCTAAAAACCAACTCTTCCACAATCGGTGCCATAATCACTGTAATTGTTATAAGAACAAAGGGATTCATATGGGCATTTTCTATGGCTGCCTGATTGGTGCTGTTACTAACACCTTCCCACATCATGACCATTGCACCAAGCCCAGTGACAATGTAAATACCTAGGTAGGTCAGGCCAATCATTCCCCATGCCTTCATGGAAGACAGCGCCCTAAAGCCCTCAAGAAGACCCATACGTTTGCCCAAGAAAAGAGCTCCTGCACTAATGAGTAGCATAACCAAAATTAGGAGACTAACTGCTCTCACATCTTTAACACGAACAAATATGGTTGGAGTCTGTTCAATACACAAAATTAGGAAAGCCAGTAAGAAATAAAGAAAGCGTTTTAAAATGGACTCTTTGTTCATAAGAAGCTACCTCTTTTTATTGTTATTTTGTACCTTTATTATAATACAATTCAACTACTTTGACAAGAAACCGTGAAAATAAGAGATTCAATCTTGAAAAGATGAAGGACTCTTATCCTATTTTAGATAGAATAAGACGAATAAAGGCAAATCCCAAAACTAAGCCATAAAGCAAGATAGATAGAACTGTAACATAAGGAAACTGAATATTAACAAAGGCATGTAGGGCAATCAAAACAAAGATAAGCAAAAACTCCAGAACCAGTGTTGCAACTGCGGTCGCCTGCAAAATCTGTTTATTTCTCTCATCGTAGGTAGCAATGTACATCTGGTGCAGACGTTTCGAATGCCTAAGCGCTGCAAAATAATAAATCGACAGGGCGTAACTCCCAATGGTAACCCCCACTACTAATCCTAGTGCAAAATCACTAAGACTGTTAGAGCGAACAATAAATAATCCCAAAATACCCAAAGAAAAGAAAGAACATGCTACTCGGGCTATGTATCTTTTATACTCTGATTCTGTTTTTTTCTTTCCTAACGTTTTTAATAACATATCTTAACATTCCTTTCATTATCCTTTAAAAGAGCAATATAAAATTTTTCAATGATAACTTTAAACATTCACCTTAAACAAAAAGGCTGAGTAGGACAGCTATACTGTTGTTTAAAATATGAACACCCATACTGTACTCGATATGCTTAGTCTTATAGTAAGTTATGGCAAGACCAGCTGACATAATACCATAGACGACATTTGTTTGAGGCGTAAATGCTGAGTGACCTGCCATAAAGAGAAGACTGGAAATAACAAGACCTGTCTTAAAGTATTTTCCAAAGAGTACCTTAGCTAAGAGTCCCCTAAAAATGATTTCTTCCATAATAGGAATAATAAAACCGGCAACTACTAGGTAAAGATAGAATGGTACGTGAATAAATATCTTATTTAAAGCAGCTTGATTTTCCATAGTCGCATTGTGTGTTAACTGACCTACAAAATACCCTAGAAGATCACCTAGGAAAAAGATGACGAGATTAAGAGAAGCAATCGCAACGAGACGTTTCCAATTAATCTCTTTAAGCGATAAGAGTTTAAATCTATAAGCAATCACGATAAAAATAGCCAAACTCCCTAATGCCCAAACACCGTAACCTATTTGCTCCACAAGTGAAAACTTACCATCCTGAGTAAGTAGTGGGAAAGCACCTAATAGTGTTAAATCTAAGATTAGTAGAGTGAGCGCTAAAACAATAACACCAATTTTCTTCATGACTTGTTTAAACATATCTTTTCTCCTTAATCTTCCTCAAAAAGAAAGACTTCTTCAATAGTCTTTCCAAAATACCTAGCAATTTTAAAAGCTAGTTCCAAGGACGCATTATAGCGTCCTTTTTCGAGTGAAATGATGGTCTGCCTCGTGACTCCCATCTCATCTGCTAACTCTGCCTGACTAATCTTATTAGCCTTGCGAAGTTCCTGAATCTTTGTTTCCATATGATACCTCAACCTTATAGTTTATTCTCAAATAGTTAAACTCCCATCTCTTTGTTAAGTTAACTTCACATCTATAGTATAGTTCACTTAACATATTTTGTAAAGTCTATTTTACATTTTTTGTAAAGTTTTCTTTACTTATCGAATGACATATCCGGATATAGGCGAATAATTCTTTCCGAGTACTCAAAAAAGCTGACTGATTTCTCAGCCAACTTTTCTGGTCTTATCAATTTTTTGATAACTTATTTAGATTTAAGGCGCTCAACATCACGCGCAATCACCAGTTCTTCATCTGTTGGGATGACAAAAACTTTAACAGGTGACTCTGCTGTTGTAATATCGCCAACATGTCCAAAGACATTCTTTTCAGGATCCACTTCAATACCAAACCAAGTCAAACCATCTAAAATTGAAGAACGAACTTCTGCAGAATTTTCACCGATACCTGCCGTAAAGACAATGGCATCTGCTCCGTTCAATACGCCAAAGTATTGAGCAATGTATTTACGCAAACGATCTACATAAAGATTGTAGGCTAAAATACATTTTTCATCTCCTTCATTTTTACCAGCAATGATATCACGCATATCGCTTGATTTTTCAGAGATACCAAGGAGTCCTGATTCTTTATTAAAGACGTGACGAATACGTTCAGCATCGGCCATATCAGGCTCACGGTCAATGATGAATGGAATAATCGCAGGGTCAAGATCCCCAGTACGTGTTCCCATCATAACCCCACCAAGTGGTGTCAATCCCATTGACGTGTCTACTGATTTACCACCGTCCACGGCAGTAATTGAAACACCATTTCCGACATGGGCTGTGATAATCTTAGTTTCTTCAATAGGTTTTCCTAGTAGCTTAGCTGCTTCTTGAGAAACATATTGGTGGCTTGTTCCGTGTGCTCCGTATTTACGAACTTGATAGTCTGTATAATAACGATTAGGCACTGGATAACGGTAAGCCACTTCTGGCATAGATGTATGGAAGGCTGTGTCAAAAACAGCAACACTGGTAATATCTGGGAGGAGCTCCTTAAAGGCACGAATCCCTGAGGCTGCACCAGGATTATGAAGTGGAGCCAAAGCAGACAATTCCTCGATTTTCGCTAATGCTTCATCGTCTACCAAACTTGATTCTTTGAAATACTCACCACCAGCAACCACTCGATGACCTACACCTGTGATTTCATCATAA
>OFCR01000247.1_pt1 | contig 19436 bp, 17 predicted proteins | sample 1520881 | NCBI WGS metagenome assembly OFCR01 (sample SAMEA2699032, study PRJEB24076) | metagenome | biome: Human gut stool | place: Spain | collected 2012-09-23
AGATCGAGGATTTTTACAAGGAATTCAAGGGCTGGGCGGATGAGTATGAATCAGCTACGCTGGAACGCCGAAGGGTCATACTGAGCCAGTTGTTCAGCCGCATTGAGATCGGAAGAGGATATGAGGTCAAGGTGGAGATCGCCATGAGCTACAAACAATTTTTGAACCTCTCAGAGAATCCGCAGACTGGCAACAGAACAGTAGCATAGAAAGACAACATTAAGTGGTAAACGATACACAGGCAGGCGAAAGCGCATGTAAGTCATGCGCTTTTGCGTGTTCTGGGTGCAGAGTGGTTTGGAATTGAGGCAACGTGACATTCTGGGTGTCGAAAAAATATGGCGGGCGTGGCGTATAATTACCTTATCAAATACTACTTAATATTTTTGAATCACATGATTTAAGACTCATTAACAACTGGTTTTCCATTCCTACTCTCTTGCCAACATTTAGCATTACACATACATATAGAATTTTTCGATTGCTAAAAAGATATGCGTGGCGTATAATATCTGTGAAGGAGCGCGATATTATGGAGCGTATTCAAAAAAGAAAAAATGCTGTCGCTTTTGCAGATGCCATTAATTCTATCGAGGGCGTTCCGCCTTCTCCGATAGCGAGACGTTTGTCGGACCAGTGGCAACAAGAAAAAATTTCTTCTACGGAAATGGTGAGAGCATTGGTTGAACATTATAGTGCATTGGGCAGAAAATGAGGAAGCAAGATCCATATTGCTATCCAGAGACTTCTGTTCTCAAAAACAAATTTAATATACGAGAAGTGTCTTTGCTTGAAAAAGCGGAAGCGGATTTGTCACGCGCTAAAATGTCTATTCTATATGAATCCCCTGTGGACAAGTTTGATGCGCAATCCTTTTTGAGAGTACATGAGTTCTTATTTGAAGAAGTATATGATTGGGCCGGACAGTTGCGGACGATCAATATTTCCAAGCCGGAAGAAGTGCTTGGAGGAAAGAGTATTTGGTACGAGGACGCGCTTGATCTTCCAGAAAGCTTGGACAGAGCATGTACAGCTATAGTAGATACTATATGGCACATTAGGGACAAACGCCGCTTTTGTGCTCAGCTTGCACATGTTTTTGCTCCAATTTGGAAAGTACATCCTTTTCGAGAAGGCAATACACGGACGGTTGTTGCCATGATGGTTATGTTCATTGAGCATAATGGCTTTTATGTTGATACTCAATTGGTTGCAGAATGTGCCGGCTATGTCCGCGATGCACTTGTATATGCATCGGCAGCCCAACCGGATTTCTATCCCTTAACAAAATTTCTGAATGATGCAATATCACGTGTGCCTTTTGATGTAACTAAGGAGTCTGCATCAGAAGAACAAAAAAGACGTGAGAGTTATAAGTCGTACAAAGGTGGAAGGTACTATAATTATTCACATGAACTTAGACCGGAAACTTTTGAGAAAGACAAATATTCAGTTTAATGGAGCAGGTAGTGATTTTTATTATTGGTTTTAATTTGTTGCTGTAGTTGGAGCAGCTGACTCTTAATCAGCGGGTCCCGGGTTCGAGTCCCTGTTGGTGCACCAGACCAATATAATCCGAACTTGTTTCCGATAGGAGATGGGTTCGGATTATTTGTTTTTTTCGAGCGTTATGAGAACACTTATTTCCGCAACAGTTTAAATTGTAGCCCTACCCATAAATCAAATAGACCACGAAAAAACTGATAAGTTTTAACATCTATGACACTTAGTAAAAACCTATAATAAATTGTTGAATAGAACTATGTATGATTGATATTGTTATAAAAAAGCACTATACTCAATTATAAATAAATGTTGGCGGTGATTTTAAATGAATTTTCCACATATATATGTGTTTATGAATAAGATTTCTGATTTGTCAGAGAGGACAGCTCTACAATTGCCTAATAGTATTACAGAGATCCGTAAACATGTTAATATGCTAATTATTGATGATAATGACTTCTCACCAGAACCATACTTAATTTCAAATGGGTACCAAGTGCATCATAAAAGCGATATTGATAGGATTAAAGACGTCGAGCCATATGATATTATTCTTTGTGATATTTCTGGTGTCGGAAAGAAGCTTGGATATACCAAGGAAGGAGCATTTATAATTAGGGAAATACATGCAAATTATCCAAATAAAAGGGTAATTGCATATACAGCAAACACATATAACGCTGACTATAATCAGTTCTTTTCTATGGCAGATTTTGTAGCACCGAAAGATTTGGGCATAGATGACTGGATTGATATCTTGGACGATCAAGTCAAAAAATCTATTGATCCTGTTAATCAGTGGAACAAAATTCGAGATTATTTGCAAGAAAACGGCGTTTCCACTTTAACTATTGCAAGAATTGAGGATAAATTTGTTGATGCTGTTAATCGGAAAAACTTTGATAAGCTAAAGTCCTTTGTGCAAGGTAAAGATTCTAAGCTGAATTCTATTATTACCGATTTTATGTCGTCTTTGTGTGCCAAGATAATTCTCGGCATAGTCGGAGGTGTTTAATATGTCGTTGCTTCCTTATATGGATTCATCGAATCAATTGGTTGACGGAAAATATGTTCGACTGCTCCCGTTTTGCAAAAAAAATTGTTTAGGTGAAAAGTGTAAATTATACTATGAAAAGTTGAAGAATGCAGAATCCGGTGGGTATTGCTGTCCATACGGGCTTTCTTCATATGTCTATATTTCTTCAGAAGGGAAAATTATATTTACAGGATTAAGAATAAAGGGCATTTATGATAAGAAGAAAGCAAAAGTAACAGAAACACAAGAATTTATTTATAATCCTGTTATCGATGAAAAGAACTGTGCTGCTATTGCCCAAGAAGTAGCTAATTCCTTACTAGAAAAGTATACTCTTGAAGTGAAGTTGGAATCAATTCGAGATCTATTACATGAAGCGCGCTCATTGAATGGGCAAATCAAAAATTCGATAGATTACATATGGGAAACAAATAGCGATGAAGGAAATATTGATTATGACACACTAGTTCAAACACTAAAAAATGCACACGTTAGCAGTTTTATGATATCCAACAGATTCTCTTATTTTGATTCAGTACTCAATCCAACGCTATCAACAGGGGAACCTTATCCAGCAGTAGTTTTTAAAAAATTCGACAAAATGAGAAAACTTTTGAAGGGGTATCAGCGGAAAAATGTTTGGATATCCATTGAGTCACCAAATCAAAGTGACTATAAATACAATATATATCCAACGTTTGAAACACTCCTGTTTATTCTCTTGGAAAACGCCATAAAGTATTCTCCGAATGATAGACCGGTAACTGTACGTTTTAGTGAACATGAACATCTTTTAGATGTTACAATTCAATCTGTTGGTCCATATTGTGACGAAAATGAACTTTTGCATCTTTGTGACAAAGGATTTCGCAGTGAAAATGCTAAGGCAGTTCAAACGAATGGCCAAGGATTTGGCCTTAATTTTGCAAAGAAAATATGTGATATACATCATATAGGATTGTCTTTTACATGCACTTATTCACATAAAGATCATGGTGTAAAATACGGAACATTTTCTGTTTTGCTACGCTTTGATAATAGTGAGCAAAACGTTTAATTCACTGTCTGATCTTTTTATGTGAAATTACGCAGATACAGATAGCTAGTACGTAGGAAAAGACGGGGCATTATTGACTAATATGCCTCATCTTTTCCTACGTTCCTCAAGTCTGATATGTTCTGTACTTTTAGAGCCTTACCTTTAATTTGCTTCTCTTTCCATTCGATAAACTCCCGTTGCCCTTCCGCACTTTCATAGAAGGCTATAATATCAGGTAGTGGAAAATTGCTTTGTATACAGACTTGAATAACGTATAAATATGCCAAAGGACATTTCATCTTTTATTGGGAGGGATGTCCTTTTTGAAATTTAAGGCAAGTTGACATTTCTTTGAAAAGTGATATAATAAAAACGAATTATAACGATGAAGTTCGTATATAATATATCGGAAGAGGAGGTCAGGACATGCGAAAAACTTATACAACTTTTGTGTGTGAACAATTGGCCGCGGTGCCGACGGGAATGCCAATTTATACAGCGCAGATTGCAAAGAAGATTGCAGCGATTTATGATTTGGCAGAAAAAGAAGCGGCAGCAGCGACGGCGGTTGCGGTAAAGCGTGTGCTGGACGGAGAACTCCTACCGGAACTTCGGTGTTTCCAAAAAGGAATTTACTATCGTACAGCAGTGACGCCTTTTGGTGAAACAGGAATTAACAAGGAAAAGCTGATTGCGGATAAATACTTGTTGCCGGATATTGGGTATGAAACCGGTTTAACAACCCTTCATCGTATGGGGCTGACTTCTCAGATGCCACGGGAGCGTGTATTGGCGACCAATGCGGCTAGAGATTGTATGAGAACAGATAAAAAACTTGGTGTTGTGATTCGGCCGCCCAAGGCTCCTGTCACAGCAGAAAATAAAGAATATCTGCAAATACTTGACGCATTGGATTTGTTAGAAAAAGCTCCGGTAGATGAAGAGCACCCTTATGAGATTATTGCGGACTATATTCAGAAGAAAGGGCTGACATATAAAGGCCTACTGGCATTTGCTGATCGTTATTATAATCATAATACGGTATTGTGTCTTGCACATACCGCAGGTATGGGAGGAACTACGATATGAAATTGCATGAAGATAAAGATGCGTTTGGCCTTTTGCTTGAAAACATACATGAAAAGACAGGATACCGGACAGATGTACTGGAAAAGGATTATTATGTTCTGCTAATTTTGCAGGAATTATCCAATTTTCAGGCAGATGGACTTCCTGCTTATTTCAAAGGCGGAACAGCCCTTTATAAAGCGCTGAAAACGACCAACCGTTTTTCCGAAGATATTGACCTTTCCGTTGATACTAGAGGATGCAGCAGGACACAGAATGATAAACGTTTGGAACGTGCAGCCAAAAAGTACGTTTCCCTTCCGAGGGATGCGGCACAAGGGAAAACAAACCGTTCCGAGGTGATTGCGGTTTATACATATGATCCGATTACTGCTTTTGATGCAGACGATGCACTGCAGCGTTTTGGCAAACTGAAAGTAGAGGCAACTTCTTTTACGATCAGTGAGCCGGTGGATAGTTTAGAAATATCTGCGATGCTTTACAACCTGGCGACAGAGGAACAAAAGAAGATTCTGGAAACAGTGTATGATGTAAAGCCATTCTTTATCCAGACCATCACTTTGGAACGAATTTTTGTTGACAAACTTTTTGCTGCGGAAGCGTATGTTCGTCATTCTTCCATAAATCAGCGAGCATTTGAAGCTGCAAAGCATATCTATGATTTAGCGGTTATTGCACAGCATCCGAAAGTATCCGCGTTATTATCAGATTCAGATAAATTAAAGAACCTTTTGGAGATTCGTATGAAGGAAGAACAAGGACGCCTTGACGGAATACCTAGCGTTGCTCCGACAGAATTTATATTCTTTACACAGGCTGGAGACAATAGCGATGTCCGAAAAGCGTATGAAACCATGCAAAACCAATATGTCCTCAGAGAACAAGATCGGATTGAGTTTGAGACAGCGGTAAAAGCTCTGATGAATATTCAGGAGAGCTTATTGAAAAATCCTGCATGGGCAGATTTTCATAATACAATAATTTAACAAGTTGAATTGATTTAAAAGCTGATGTGTTTCTCTTAGTCTGTTACTGTAGTTAGAGCAGCTGACTCTTAATCAGCGGGCCCAGGGTTCGAGTCCCTGGAAGCGCACCACAAAACCACTGTTCCTTTCAAAGAGAACGGTGGTTTTTTATATCCGAAAGAGATTTACAAAAACATTCAACTGCCTGCAGTTCAGATCAGAAAGCCCGGCGTATTGTATCGCAACAGCGCCGGGCTTTTGTTTTCAGAGGAATTGAAGACTATGTCGGTACGACAAAAAGACTTAAGTTATGAAAAAGGAAAACTCATAGTTTGAGCGGCACTTTGGAAAAGGAAATATTTTAATGATGATGTATGAAAAGAATCTAAGAATTTTAGTATATAGCTTTTAGAGCATAGAATTGCAAAGCTGTCAAGTGATTTTTGTGAATTAATTTGTTAATTTCATTGACTGTCAATATGGTTTCAGATACACTATATTTGTATATTGTTTTTTCTTTTTTGGTATTAGGGCATAACGGCGAAGGTTATAGCGAACGAAATGCCTAAAGATTAATTTAAGGACGGACTAACTGGCTTAGGAGTGATTATTCTTGACATTTTGCAACTTCCTCCTGCGCGTCGATGGTGTACGCGAAGCATCGTTAGAAGATTTTCAAGCGGTCATAAAAAAGGGAAATCGTACATACAGACCAGAACGGCATAAATATTTGTATTCTATCGAGATGGAGATTGCAGACAACAGATTTTTTTGGATGTCTTGCGACTATGACGATGCCGTAAAGTTTCGAGATTATGTAATTAATAGTGAAACCGGTGAAAGAGAACCTAATCCACGTTCTAAAGAACAGATTGAGCCTAGACAACAGTTCTTCGCCTGTTATGATTGTATGGAACATTATTTATATATGAATGACTTGAATCGCCGTACTTTTTTAGAAAGATATCTAAGCTATACACTTCAAAAAGAGTTTCGGATAAATAATGTATACGGATCAGTTGATGAGTTTTGCGACAGAATAAAAGCTATTCGTGGATTTCAATATACGCAAGTAGACGATATGTTTGGCCAAGGAAGTGACTTGTTTGTACAAATTGGAAATATATGGGGCCAAGATTTGCCGAAAAAAATTCAGCTTAAAATCGCGTATGGAGATGTTCCAATACATAAAGGTGGAAGACAAATTGTAGATCTTTTTAGCCATCATAAGGAAGAATTTGAAAATGTTATCGTAATTGGTTGTGATGATGCGGGTGTGGAGCAAACTTTTGACTTTTCATCCTTATTGAAACATATTATTGTTCACCCTACCAAGGATGAGAATGAACATTTCGATTCTTATGAGGTTAGGAGGCTTTTATTGGAAAAGCTGAGGTGAGAGCTCATGTACAAACGCCATAAGCACCAACTGGGGATTTGTGTATTGGTAACATTTATTGTTGCAGCTATATTTGATTGGAAATTTGAGCCGATGGCTGAAGTCGCTGTTACGGTAGCTTCAATTGCGATGGGGGTATATATTGCAGCGGTTTCTGCTTTGCTGGGAAGTCAATATGCTAAAGAATTGAAAAGTACAACAGATGGTGAACAACCAGATAAAACATTACTAGGGGTTTTAGCGGAATATTTCCGATATGCAGGACTATCATGTATTTTGTTAATTGCAGTTAGTTGTCTATTCTTGATACCATCAAATATAGTTCTTCCGCTACTCTTGTTAAAGGTAGGGAGTGCTCTTTCATATGGACTCTTCTCTGCCAATATTTTTCTTTTATGGCTTATGCTTATTTTTTTAGTGAATTCTCTTGGAAAATCGGTCAAATGATTTCTACAAATATACATTGCTTGAAATGATAAAGCTGAAAATTGCAACTTACAAAGCTAGATCTTGTAGGGGTGAGACGAGGGCAATGAAAGGCTAATATAATAAATTTGCAAGAGAAATAGCATCTCGATTGCAGGAGCCGATATAAATCAGCTATTTTCCGCCGAAATTAATTGTCAGTCACAGTTTCAAAAAATGATTTTTAATGGTTTTGTGTTATGGTGAATTTTTGTATGGGAGCTAATAAGAAGTGCTATGAAGTACTTGGAAACTGCCATTGAAGGTGTTTCGGTTATTGGATGACTTCATTATGTCAGAGACTGCAAAACATTTGACACCAGGAGCTTCAAACAGAGCATAGCGTGTATTTTTAACATAGGGAAAGACGGATAGAATGTCGATATACACAAGGCGTACGAGGCATGCCGCCTAATAATTTGTTGCTCCGTCTCCCGTGTGCACCGGGAGGCGATCATATATATAGAGAGAGAACAGGCCCCAGCTGCAGCTGGGGCTATTTTTTTACAGGTCACACGCCCAGGGGGAAGTGTACCCTTTTGCAGGCGGAGGTTTGAAACAGCGCCCCGGGAAACCGGGGCGCACTGCGTTTCACCCCTCCCCCATACCCCCACCCCGGGTATATTACCGGCTGGGGAAAAGAAAAAGGGAGATTTCCTCAAGAGTGGCGAGAAAGGAGAGAGAAAAATCGACCAGACGATCATTGGAATCGACCATGGCTACTACGCCATGAAAACGCGGCATTGTGTGTTCCCGACCGGGATCACCGCGTATGACCATGAACCCTACACCCGACAGGATGTGCTGGAATACGAGGGCCGATGGTATGTGTGTGGGACGGGACGGCAGCCTCTGCAGAGGGATAAGACCGCCAGCGAGAATTACTATCTGTTGACACTTGCAGCCATCGCCAAAGAATTGCGGCAGCGCCGGATGGAGGGACAATGTTCGGTAACGCTGGCGGCAGGACTGCCCTTGACCGGCTTTGGACGTGAAAAAGGGGCATTTGAAAAATATCTGCGCCGTTCTTCCCAGCCGGTGAAATATCGGTATGAAGATGTGCCGTATGAGGTGACAGTCACGGACGTGAAGCTGTTCCCTCAGGGCTATTCGGCGCTTGCTCTGCACCCAGAGCTCATTACAGGGGAACCGTCTGTCCTGCTTATGGACATCGGCGGCTGGACGGTGGATCTGATGCGGCTTGATAACGCTGTGCCCAACGCAGATACCTGCCGCAGTTTGGAATGGGGAATGATCCGGTGTCTGGATGGTGCGAGAGAACAGGTGCGCCGCACCATGGGGCTGTCGGTCACGGACGCGCAGATCGAGCGCGTATTGAGCGGACTGCCCTGTGCGCTGGATGAGAAAGCACGAGAGGTGATTCGGCAGCAGGGCCGCATATACACGGAGCATTTGCTGTCTGCGGTAATGGAGGCCGGGTTTGACCTCAAGGCGATGCCGGTGGTGATACTGGGAGGCGGAGCCAGCGTGGTGACGCGATATGTCCGGGAAGATGACCGCTTGTGCCGGATGATCCCGCTGCACGACAGCCGGATCAACGCAGCCGGTTTTGAACGCCTTGCGGAACAGATGAACGTTCGGGGGCAAGCGTGAAAAAGAGGCCCTGCTTTTCTTTCCGGCCACGTCTCGAGGACGCGGAACAGCGAAAGGCGTGGGAGATCCTGCAGGCTGTGCCGGAGGGTCAAAGGACAGCCTTTGTAGCGCGTGCCCTTTTGCAGAGCATAGACCAGGATGTGCTGGAACAGACATTGCGGCGCGTGCTGAAAGAAGAAATGCGGGGAATTCAAATTCAGCCGTCAGCGGAAGAAAAAACTGTGCCCAGCCAGATGCTGGACTTTTTGGCGGGACTCTAAAACGAGAAGGAGGGAGCATTTGCGAAAAGAAACATATAAAATAAAGTGCCCGGAGCTTTACCGTATGAACGGAAACAGGAGAATTTCAGATGCTGTTATCATCGTAGTGGATATGCCGGAGGACAAAGATTTTCAAGAGATGCGCGAGTTGGCGCGATACTTTTTTGAGGATATGGAGCAGATTGTCCAGAAGAAGCAAAAGAAGAAAGACGGCCCGGAACGTTGAAGCATAAGAAATGGCGGATGCGGAAATGCACAGGCTCTCCATTGTTGGTTGTGACGTAAAGTTCGAAAAATAGAGGCAAAACGTTATTGGACTTGGTGATAGCTATCCCCGAGGCTTTCGTATATGCTTGTGTTGCCGCCAGAGGAAAGGCGAAAAAATACAAGGAGGCTGCCACATGGAGCAGAAAACCGTAAGCGGGAAGATCCCGGCAGAGCTGCATGCCAGATTCCGCAGATTCACCTGTAGCTTGACAATCGCATACCAGCACGGCAGGTACGTTCCCGCCCATACGAGCGACATCGGGAAAAGCGCCAAGACGTGCAGGCGACCGCACTGCTGACCCCCTTGGGAGCGGCAGTGTGTACCAGCCTGCGCCGAGCGATGCATTTTGCCCGAAAAGGAGTTGAAGCGACCTCTTTTGCGTTTGACCATGGAGTGGGGGATAATGCCTTGCTGGTGGAAGATGTAGGGAAAATAAGTCATGACTACTCCACGGCGCTGCGTGTTCTGGAATTTTTGCAGGACCACGGCGCTGTTCTGATTTGCACACAGTGCGATGTAAGCTACGTGCTGTATATAAAAGGACTGTCACAGGCATTGCATCAAAGAGCAGTGCGAAAAGGGCTGGGTTTGCCGTGGTGGACAGGAGGTGAAAGGTATACCGAGATCAATAGAGCTGCTGGAAATGATTGAACGTGAATATGGGAAATACCGTGCAAAAATATATTTCAAAAAAGAAGATGTACCCGAGGCGGAGGAAAAGTTGCTGGATGCGATTATGCAGAGTTACCGACAGAGGATAGAGCGAGAAAGCTAGGAGGTGCGTCAGACGATAAAAGCAGCAGAACGCCCATTGCGAACGCGAGATAGGTACGAGAGGTAAAAATTCTACGTAAAAAGGGAAGAATGAAGGAGTACAAAAGATAGCGTTTCCCGGTGGAAATTTAAATCTTCTTGTAGTAAAATGGATTCATTCAGAATTGTAGCTAGAATGGGAATCATGCCATCATTGCCGCAACCCCACTCGTCATGCGGATTTGAAGCTTTTTTACCCCAAAGTACAAAAGTAGTTAAAAGAAACTGTGCAGATTTACTTTCTCTCGTACCTTGATAAGCAGGAAAGTAGGTCTGTGCAGGAGTTCTTATAGCTTTATGACCAAGCTGTTCACTAATGTGAAGTGGGGAGGATTCTATCTCGCTCAGTAGACTTACGCAGCAATGTGGGTTCAGTGCTGATATGGAACGAGTGATTGTCTGGTACAAATCTAGCTTTATCAATCTAAATGGTGTATAATGGCTATAACCTAAAGAGGTGGGTTGGCTATGCAAACACTTAAATTCGACGAGTTTATTCGTTCACTTAAACAGAATAGGGACACGACACACTCGTTACTTTTAGGTGCAGGGGCCTCGGTGGAATCTGGTATACCATCGGCATCAGACTGTATCTGGGAGTGGAAGCATGAAATTTTCACTTCGCTAAATCCCACATCAGCAAATACTTTTAATAATATTAAAGTTGACAATGTTCGAGTGGCAGTTCAAAACTGGTTAAATTCTCAAATGATTTATCCTCCCGAGAATTCCGATGAAGAGTATTCTTTTTTTGCTGAAAAAGCGTATCCAATTGATGATGATCGCAGGAAATACTTTCAGCATTTGGTTGAGAATAAGAATCCAAGTTTAGGATACCATTTGGTTGCCATGCTTGCTGAAATCGGATGGATAAAGAGTATTTGGACAACTAACTTTGATGGCCTATCTTTAAAAGTGGCTCATCAATATAACCTAATCCCTGTAGAAGTCACCTTGGAATCGCAGGAACGTATTCACAGAGGTGATGTAGATAGAGAATTGCTTTGTGTCGCTCTTCATGGCGATTATAAATACGGAGCACTAAAAAATACTGCTACTGAACTCGATGCCCAGAGTGATGTGCTGATAAAAGCATTGCAATACGAACTTGCGAAAAGGAATCTCATCGTCATTGGATACAGTGGACGCGATAAATCCTTGATGGAGGCATTAAAGAAGGCTTATTCTCAACCGGGGGCAGGCAGGCTTTATTGGTGTGGATATGGGACAGCCTGTGCTTCTGAGGTCAAGGAACTATTGAATATTGTTGCTGCCAACGGAAGGCAAGGCTTTTATATTCCTACAGACGGATTTGATAAAACCATGTTGCTTTTGTCACGACATTGTATGAGTAATAATCCTGCTTTTCTAAGCCGGATAGATGTTCTTTTGGACACATTAGGAAAGCATACGAACCTTGCTTCTACACCTTTCCAAGAATCGACGGGTGCATTAAGAAAAGTTGTAAAAACAAATTTATACCCGATAAGTTTTCCTTCTATTTGTTACCAGTTCAAACTGGTATATTCCGATGATGAAAAGCCATGGACTATTTGCAAAGCTCTGTCAAAGCAGAACATAATTGCAGTTCCTTATAAGGATGTAGTATATGCTTGGGGGGATAAAGAGAAGATAGCAGCAGTATGCTCAAAACGATTAGTTGGGAGCATTGACGTTACGCCATTTAATAGAGAACTTGTATTGCACAACAAAACTTTTAGAGAATTGCTTCTTCGTGCTGTAACAAAAATATTGGCGGAACAAAAGGGCTTATCTTTTTCAAATGATAAAATTTGGGATACGACAGATGCCCAAAAAACATTTTTTTATCGAATTGACAAGACTCCGATTCATGCATATTTTGCCGTTCGTTTATCACTAGAGTTTGATGACAAATACATATATCTGTCTTTTAATCCAGCCTATCAGTTTCGAGATGCAGAGAAATACTCAAAAACTACTATTAAGGTGTTTTCTGATCTGTTTTCATCAAGAATAAACGGCACGAAGCCAAACCTATTTATCAATAACTATGTGGATGAATGGGTTAATATCCTCATTGGTAGCAGAGCAATAAAGTTACATTTCCCTGTTATTAGTAAAAATAATTTTTCTTTTACCTTTGGCGCAAATAGTGCTTTGGTTGGTGTAAACAATATTTCGGAGAACTATCGGATTAATCTGCCATGTTCAATTAACCCTAAAAGAATAATCATGAAAGGCATTGAATGTCGCGATCCAGAATTGACTTTTTTTAATCCTCATCAAAACGAAATGGTCCACGATTTTCATCCGATGAGAGGATTGGTTCAAAATGGCCCTTATGATTATGCCTTGAACGATAAGCTGTTAGGGTCATCAATTGACATAGGAGTGCTCTGCCCTCAAAGCCACACTATGCAGCTGTACAGCTTTTTAAGTGAGTTGAATAATAGACATAAAGTGGATTTCAATATTGATTATGTTTTACCTTTTCCGGGGTTTTATGATGCTTTTAACATTGGGCTTAATATTCCACTTACAACTTCATATCAATGGTTGCCCATTGATGCCCCGAGAAATTCGGATTTGAAAGCGGCTGCCAAAGAATTTGGACGCACTATAATAAATCAGCTTAATAAATTAAGTTCGTCACAAACAGATGTTGTCATCATATTTATACCAAAAGAATTTGAGTGGTTGACAGCATATTCAGATGACTTTGAAAATTATGATTTGCACAATTTTGTTAAGGCATATGCTGCCCAAAAGAATATTTCAACACAATTTATTAGAGAAAAAACATTAGAAAGTACTTTGCGTTGCCAAATAATGTGGGCTTTATCACTCGCAATATATGTGAAATCCTGCCGTATTCCATGGGTAGTATCTGGAATAAGGCCAGACACCGCTTTTGCAGGCATTGGATATAGCCTTAATCAATCCACTATGGGGACTGATGTGGTTGTCGGTTGTAGTCATATATATTCAGCTGATGGACAAGGTCTGAAATATAAACTTTCAAAACTCAATGAAGTCGTATTAGATCACAGAAGAAATCCGTTCTTGACTGAAAATGAAGCATATAAACTCGGGCTTAATATTAAAGAACTGTTTTATAAATCCTTTACGGAGATTCCTAAAAGAGTAGTGATTCATAAACGTACCCCTTTTAGAAAAGAAGAAATTGATGGACTAGTAAAGTGTCTTTCTTCCGCGGGGATTTCCGACATTGAGCTATTAGAAATAAATTATGAAAATGATATTCGGTGTTTTGAATATGCTAGAGACTATTCCATCGATGGGTTCCCTGTTCGCCGGGGATTGTGTTTTCCTTTAAATGAAAATACTATGTTGCTGTATACTCACGGTATTGCGCCATCAGTAAGGAGTCCGCACTATAAATATATCCAAGGCGGCAAAACGATACCATGCCCTTTGAAAATAGTCAAACACTATGGCGTAGGAGATATGGCGCAAATTGCGACCGAAATATTAGGACTTTCTAAGATGAATTGGAATAGCTTTGGCCTTTATTCTAAACTACCCTGTACTATAGAATCATCTAATGAGATAGCTCGCATAGGATGGCTGCTTTCACAGTATGAAGGTATAGTTTATGATTACCGATTCTTTATGTAGAAGAATTCTGACTAATAACACAAAAAAGCAACGGAAATAGTTATGAAAGAAAATATAGAACTGAGCAGGAATGGTAGTCGAAAGTACTACCATTTTTTATATACGGAATAAAAAGCAAAGTGCTTGTGACTCATACAGATTTTAGGAGGTTTTTAGTGATAAGCTGTTACTTTTCTGTCGTTGATGTTGTTGCTGCTTTAACCGACAGTCCAAATCTCAATAATTGGTGTAACTCCTAAAAAGATGTTTAAAGATGAGGTGATCAGTCGGTTACATCTTGTAACCAACTGAAATTAAAATCGCGTAAAGACGGGAAACCTTATTTGGCCGATGTTGCCACAACAGAACAGCTTTCGCGAATCACACAGTCTATCCCCTCGCCAAAAACAGAACCATTCAAACTATGGCTTGCAGAGATGGGTCGAGAACGAATAGGGGGATAGATCCCGAACATACCATAGATTGTGCCCTTGAAACCTATAATTCTCGGGAATGGATTAACCAACGCCAGCAGGCAATCCAGGTGCGCAAGGGGCACACCGAAAAACTGGGAAGAAAATATGACAATACAAAAAAGATCGTTTTATGCCGTAAAAAAATTACGAAATATCCGTAACTTTATTACGACATTTGTTGACTTAGTGCTTTGCCGCGAGTATAATAATGATGAAAGTAGGTGGCTACCATGTTAAAACTATTTGAGGTTACGGGCTTTAAGAACTTTGAGAATACCATTCGGTTGAATTTTTCTGATATTCGTGATTATAAATTTAATAATTTTTGCATTGTGGACGGCCTGCTCAGTAAACTCATCGTTTACGGCAAAAACTCTGTTGGTAAGTCCAACTTAGGTTTGGCACTTTTTGACATCGTGTCGCACCTAACGACAAATAATGTAACACCAGGCTTATACGATTATTATCTAAATGTCAACAATAAAGCTGGGTACGCGGAATTCCATTATGTGTTTCTGTTCGACAGCGTTGAGGTGGATTATCGCTACCGTAAAAGTGATAAGCAGATTCTTGTTTATGAATCCGTTGCAATTGACAACAAACGTCTTTTCACTTACGATTATGAGGACAATCAAGGTGACTTAACAGGTCTTGAGGCGCTGACTACGACATTGAACCTCTCTTTTCGCGGCAGCGACTCTATACTAAAGTATGCCATTAATAATTCGGCGCTCCCGGATGATCATCCACTTTATCGAATGCAGCGTTTTGTGTCCCACATGCTCTGGTTTCGCAGCTTGGATGAAAATCGCTATATTGGTTATAAGGCAAATAGTAAGGACTACTATGATTTCATTTTCGAAGGAAATACGCTTAAAGAGTTAGAGTCTTTCCTACACAGGGCGGGTGTTCAGGAAGCTCTGGTTGCCAAAAAAGATGCCGATGGCACCAGACGCCTGTATTTTGATACCAGAAAACCGTTGCCATTTTTCAAAGTGGCATCCAGCGGCACAAAAGCTCTTTACACATTTTTCTATTGGTATAAAACCTCTACCGATGTTTCTTTGATGTTCATTGATGAGTTTGATGCATTCTATCATTATGAGTTGGCAGAGACGCTTGTTGAGTTGTTGGAGCACTTGCCTAGTTTTCAGACCATCCTTACTTCCCATAATACGAATCTGCTCTCCAATCGCATCATGCGTCCGGACTGCTACTTTATTCTGACAGAGGAAGGACTTACTTCACTTGCTAATGCCACTGATCGGGAGCTCCGGGAAGGACACAACCTAGAAAAGCTGTATATGAGCGGTGAATTCAATGGCTAAGGAGAAACGAAAAATTCTCGTGCTGGTCGAGGGCGCAAAGACAGATGTCGCGTTGATGGAACGATTGCTGGCCACTTATCAAATTGATTTTAAATATGAGATTGTTCCTTATTGTACGAATATCTACACGTTATATCATGAGATGTTTGAGGATAACGTTCCTGCCGATATGGACTTGCTCCAACTACTGAAATCACGTGAACCTGATACATCGAAAAAAGCAATGTTTGACGATTTCTATTCTGACATTTTATTGATTTTTGATCTTGATCCGCAAGACCACAGCTTCACGCCAGAAAAAATCAGCGTTATGGCAAACTATTTTGTAGAATCATCTGATATGGGAAAGTTGTACATCAATTATCCGATGGTGGAGGCATTCTATCACATGGTGTCGATTCCGGATCCGAACTTTGATTCCTACTATGTGACTCTTGACGAGTTGACTGCAGGAGAATATAAGGCCCGTGTGAACAGAGAAAACCAAAATCACGATTATCGCAAATTTGCCACGAAAAAAGAAGAATGCGATATAGTCATCAAGCAAAATATTAAAAAGGCATGGCGGCTTGTCAGAAATGATGGAGGAGACAATTTGCCACCGACGCAAATAGAGATACTTGATGCACAATTAAGTCACATGCGACGTGACAGGCGAGTTGCAGTGCTTAGCACCTGCGCATTTTTTATTCCAGAATACAATCCCAAATTAATACATTGAATTTAGACAGTGTAAAACATAGGCTATACAAAATCCTATAAGGGTTCACTTGAACTGATAATGGAAAAGTAATTGGATGTTTATAGATATAGCCGACCAGATAGTAAAGGCATATGTATCATCTCCTTTGGGCTGAACGCAAGCTCCGGGTCCATCGAGGGCGGGGAAGTTCCCCGCCATTTTTATATACATATGCGGGATGTTTTCTAAAAAAATAATACTCGAAGTCAAGTAGCAGTAAAGTGCTGCAGTTCACACAGCTTTTAAGGGCGTTTTTCTCCGTTTTGGTGATAGCTTTTCCTTATATAATAAGGTAGTGTTGAGTAGGGAAGCGGAGCGCCGCTCCCCAGGTACCTTGAAAACCGAATAGCTGATCTGAATTGCAGGCACTACCTGCAAGGAGGACAGAGCAGTGGATTATATCAATGAATATGGAGAAGCAATCAAGATACCAGTATCCGATGAAGTATGGCTGGATGATGTGTTTTTTGAAAGAGAGATGTCCAAGCTACCGCCCGATGCCCCGCGCGCGGGACTCGCCTACCGTGTGTCGACCAAAGGGCAGGTAGACCATGACGATATCCCGATGCAGAAAATCGAATGCCGCAAATTTTGTGTACAGCATGGCTGGCGCGTTGTAGTAGAGAAATCAGAAAAGGGAGTGTCCGGCTCAAAGGTGTCAGCGCAGAAGCGGGATGCGATCCAATACTTTAAGACGATTGCCGAAAATGGAGAAATCGATATTTTGCTGCTGTATATTTTTGACAGGCTGGGCCGTATCGAAAGTGAAACACCCTTTGTGCTGGAATGGTTTGTAAAGCACGGCGTCCAAGTGTGGAGCACACGCGAGGGTGAGCAGCGCATCGAGAACCACACAGACAAACTGCTGAACTACATACGTTTTTGGCAGGCAGCGGGCGAATCGGAAAAGATAGCGGAACGCGTGTCAACGCGGATTCGACAGCTGAACTCAAGCGGATACTATTCCGGGGGCACGGTACCATATGGATACCGAGCCGTTCATAAAGGAAGAACGAACAAGAAAGGTTTGCCTGTGAAAGATCTCGAAATTGAACCAGCAGAAGCCACAATCGTTCAAGAGTTGTTTGGAAAAACCGCGTATGAAGGGCAGAGCTCCTATGCGCTGGCGGACCTGCTGAATCAACGAGGACTGCGCACACACAGTGGTGCGAAATTCACATCCAATCATATTCTGCGTATCATTCGGCACGAGGGCTATACAGGCTACATTATTACGCGGAGCGTTCGTTCGCAGCACATTCCAGAGCTGCAGATCGTTGATGCGGAATTGTTTAAGGAAGCCAACAAAATGGTGAGTCTGCGTTGCAATGCAAATGCAGAAGCCAGAAAGATAGCCCAAAAGGCAGAAAACAATACACTGCTGGCAGGAATTGTGTACTGTGCACATTGTGGTGCCAGAATGTCGGGTTTTATGCATATGGATAGATACAAGCTGAAAAACGGAAAGGTCGTTGAAGCACTCAAGCCCAAATACAACTGCTTTCAGAGGGCACAGCATCTCAGAAAATGCGATGGGCAGGCACTTTATCTGGCCGACCAGGTAGACGCCATTGTACTAAATGTTGCTCGCGAATTGTTCGGCAGCATTCAACGCTCACCGCGTGATAGGATGATGGAGGAAAAAATTCGGCAGGAGTACAAAGGAAAGCAGAAGCAGAAACGTACCCTTGAGAAAAAGCTGCAGGATTGTGAGCACGCACTTGAACGTTATGAGAACGAAGTGCTGAAGTGCCTGGAAGGGCAGAGCAGCTTTACCGAGGAAATGCTGGCGCGTTTGATCGCCAAGGCAGAAAATGAACTGAAAATCGCTCGGCGGGAATACGCAGCGGCCGTTTTGGCGGTTGACAATGAAAAGGAGATCGCAAGAAAAATCAAGGAATGTTACAGTCGGTTTTGCGGATGGGCCGAGGAGTTTGAAATGGCTTCCCTCGCGCGCAAGCGTGTTATACTCAGCCAGCTATTTGAAAGGGTAGAGGTCGGCAGAGGCTATGAAGTGACCGTCCATGTAAATATGAGCTACCAGCAGTTTGTGAACATGGGAGAGCCGAACGAAAAAATGAAGCTTACACAGGCGAGTGCGACAAGCGAAGAAGTAGCATAAGGTACAAGGCTGCACACTGCTCTGAGGTAGAAGAACATTTATGGTGCGATGAAAAACAGCTGTTGACATTTGATGAACAACATGATAGAATTTGTTCGCAACAAGAGGGATGGCCTATAAGCTGGATGCATGCAAAATGCTCCGGTTGGCAGAGCAGCTGACTCTTAATCAGCGGGTCCCGGGTTCGAGTCCCTGTTGGTGCACCAAAAACCGTCTCTTCGGAGGCGGTTTTTTAAAAGCCGCGCCAAAACGGCTTATCTGCTCAGAAGATTCCAGAAAGGACACAAGCCGCCTGGAAACCCAAAAACACCGTGAGTTGCAGCTCACGGTGTTTTTGGATATTACTGCTTTTTTGACTGCGCTTTTTTGAAATCATCAGAATTTTCCTGGAAATAATGTTCGCCAAAATTCCACTCAGAATATCGAGTAAAAAGGACACGCAGCCACCTCCCTCCGGCTCCAGTTTGAAAAGGCAGCGTGTCCAGAATATCACTTCAAGGAAAAGAGTGTCAATATGTAACTCAGATGAAGCCCAATAGAAATCCCAGCATCAGCGATGAACTGTGCTGGGATTTTTTTGTTGGCGGAGATTTTGTTCTGTCGATTTTCAGAATGGAAGAGCAGTGGTATAATTTAAATAACTTGATTGAAGAAGGGGGGACGCATATGACAGAGCGAACCTATTTGGCTATTGATTTGAAATCGTTCTATGCT
>OFCR01000253.1_pt1 | contig 19017 bp, 14 predicted proteins | sample 1520881 | NCBI WGS metagenome assembly OFCR01 (sample SAMEA2699032, study PRJEB24076) | metagenome | biome: Human gut stool | place: Spain | collected 2012-09-23
GATCGAGAAGATTGGCGACAATTTGAACAATCCAAAACATCTAAAATGTTTGTCATTGGACATAACCATTTTAATAAATTTTTAACATTGGATATTGAGAATAGATTAATGCTCTATCTTTCAAGTGTTGAACAGGTTGAACGTATTCAAAATAGAAGAGGGAATCCTCAAAATCAATACTATACTTCTGAGGAATTGGACGAGATTTTTTCAAAGATATGGAGAAGCCTAAATAGGAAAAACCATTATTTATTCCCAGCAGAAAGTTTTATTCGAAATTCAGCGATATTTAAATCTTCTCCATTTCACAAGTTAACTGATGAACAAGTAAAGGCTAAAAATGAAATTTTGCTAAAAATAACCTCTGTTATCAGTAGAAATGAAACAGGAGTTTTAATTTTAGTAAAGGGTGATGCTGGTGCAGGAAAAACAGTTTTGATGAGTTCTCTCGTTGATGATTTATTGAATTCAGAAGACATACAGATGATTCGTGAAAACAATGATATCAATTTGGTTGTGAATCATGATGATCAACTCAGTGTTTACCAAGAAATTGAGAAAAAATTGGAATGGAAGAGTGGATCGAATATTAGTGTTGTGATGAAACCGACTCAATTTTTGAATGCTCTGAAAAAAGAAAATAGCGATGCTGGAATTGTAGTGGTTGATGAAGGCCATTTATTATTGACTGCAAAAAATCAAGCTTATCTAGGAGGGAATCATTTAAATGATTTACTTGCGAAATCAAAAGTAGTCGTACTTGTTTATGATGAGAATCAGATTATGAACAAATCTCAAATATGGACAGATGATTCTTTCTTGAAATTAGAACACGAGGCAAATTTAAAAGGAAATCTCATTACACTACATAATCAAATGCGGATCCATGCGACAAAGGAAACAGTAGAGTGGATAAGAAATCTTGTTGATGTTGGAGTTGTGAATAAGGTTCCAATTGATAATGATTATGATATTAGAGTTTTTGACTCTCCTGAGGAGCTTCAAAAAGCTATCATAAAAAAGGATGGCGATCGGAACTTAGGAATTTCACGCTTGACAGCAACCTACGATTGGGAATATAGTAGTATGTCGAAACCTACGGATTCGGAATATTGGTGTGTTCGTATCGGGGACTGGTCTTGTCCATGGAACAGACAACTTGCAAAAGAAAAAGACTCGAAGCATTTATCCTGGATAGAACAGCCTCAAACGATTCATGAAGTAGGATCAACGTTTACCGTTCAGGGATTTGACCTAAATTATGTGGGAGTCATCATTGGTCCATCTGTTAAATATAGAAACGGCAAAATCGTATTTGATATTTCTGAAAGTAAAAATAAAAGTGCTGTTCAAAACAGGAAGTTGGATTCGGGCGAATTGGTGAACTACGGTGAAATCTTGTTACGAAATGAATTGAATGTATTGCTTACTCGAGGTGTGAATGGCTTATATATTTATGCTGTAGATGAAGAACTTCAACAAGCATTAAAAAATGCGATAAAATAAGATAACCTACATATTCCAAAGCTTTTTCCGAATAGTAGAAGTAGAGGGGCCAACCCTCTATTTTTTCTTAAGGAGAGGTATATGGAAAAAAGACACAAGCATGTCTCACCGACCTTGGATATCATGGCTAAGAAGATTTTCAGTCTGCCTGAGGTGACGGTGGCATTTATTCGAGATATCTTGGATTTGGATGTTGTGGATGCCCAGATTTTGGAGGGGACACAGCTTCATAAAAAGGACTTTGACGAGGATGAGCTTTTCTCAACGTCAGTGGATGTTCGAGCAAAGTTGAATGATGGAACCGAGGTCATCATTGAGATTCAGGTGCGTAAGCAGCATTATTTTCTCAATCGTTTTCATTATTATTTGGCTAACCAGCTGGTGGAAAATGTGCAACAATTACGCCAACAAGGACAGACGCATAAGATGTATGAGCAGATGGAGCCGGTTTATGGCATAGCTATCTTGGAGAAGACCTTGTTGCCTGATGAGGAATCCCCGATTAATACTTATTGGATGGCCAATAGTCGGACGGGCAATCCTTTGTATTCTTTCTATAAGGATGGGAAACGGCAAAACCTTCTTCAGATTGCCTTTTTAGAGTTGGATAAGTATAATAAAGGTAAACATATTACGGATGAAGGGCGGCAGTGGCTAGAGTTTTTTGGAAATCTCCCATTTTCTAAGGAACCTAGTCAAGCGGTCACGCATGCCGATTCATTACTGGATTCATCCAGCTGGACACAGGAGGAAAAGGCGATGATTGATGAACGCATACGTATTCAAGAAAATTATGACATGACCATGGAAACAGCTATCGATGAAGCGCGTGAAGAAGGCTTGGAGCAAGGTCGTTATGAGGGACAATTAGAACTGATTCGTAAGATGCTCTCAAGAGGTCTACCGTTAGAAGTTGTGTCAGATGCGACTGGTTTGTCGCTTGAAGAACTAGAGGCATTGTTATCGTAAGAGCCAACCGATAGGAGGAAAAGGCGATGATTGATGAACGCATACGAATTCAAGAAAATTATGATATGACTATGGAAACAGCTATTGATGAAGCGCGTGAAGAAGGCTTGGAGCGAGGGATAGAGAAAGGAATAGAGCGTGGACTTAAACAAGGCTTGGAACAAGGTCGTTATGAGGAGCGTCTAGAGTTGGTTCGCAAGATGCTCTCAAAAGGTCTATCACTAGAAGTTGTGTCAGATGTGACAGGTTTATCGCTTGAAGAACTAGAGGCATTGTTATCGTAAATTTTAGCTGAGTTAATCAATTTTTTGAAAGTCAGAGGCAGTTTTTGTCTCTTTTTTTATTTTTTGGTATTTAACATTTGTAACACTAAAACATTCGGAAAATAATACTTTGAAGCGTAAAATTAAAAAAGACTGTCAAACGTTTGATAGGAATCTGAGAAAATAGATTTCAGCTATTTTCAAAATTTAGTTTGACAGTTCTTACCAGATAAGGCTTTTTTGGACATGCTAATTTTTCCTGTCTGACATGTGGCAGAAATCATCATTTTGTGCGACATTTTTAGACTGTCATTTATAGGTGAATGACTGAACTTTCTAATATGACAATGTTGTTAAGGCCTTGTTAAAATGGCTTTCCTAGCCTTTTATTTTACTTTTTCATCCCTTATAATTTTCTTTGGTTTGTTTTAACAAAGAAAAACAACAGCATTATCAACAATCGAATATGATGAAATCTCTATTTTCTCTTCCAACAGTGGTTTGGTTCTCAGATAGAGAGATTATGAAAAAAGTATCAGGAGAATAAAAGTGTTTAATGACAGTAAGACAAAACCAAAGTACAAAATGATGATTTCAAGTCACTAATTGATTGTGCCTCATCAGCATCTGCCTTGATTGGTTTTATGACTTTGGTACACGGGCAAGTAGTTCATGCTGATGAGGCACAATCAATTAGTGACTTGACGAATGCCTCAAATCAGGCGCAGGCCCCTCAAACGGCTTCAACAGCTCAGTTGGCGACTTCAGAGCCAACATCAGAGATTGTGCAAACGTCACAGCCTGCCAATATTATGCCGTCTCAACCTAAGGTAACGACTGTTCAACCAGCTGAGCAGACTCCGACCATTGATCAAATGGTTGAGACAGTCACCCCTCAAAATCAAGAAACTTCAGCAAATGTCTTAACCAATGCGACTGAGGATCAAGGCCAAGGAAAGGAGTACAACACCGATAATTACGGTGCAAAGATGCCTTATACAAGCCATGAGGCTGAAAATGCGACTATTGAAAATGGCGCTACAATCCAACAGTCAACGGATATGGAATCTACGGCTGTGGAAGCGACTAACCAAACTTATGTCGAACTTCCTAAAAAGGATGCGGCAGTGACTTTCAATGTTACTGAGCCAGCCAATGCTTTGAATGTGCGTTATACAATACCTGATGGTGCGTCAGGTCAGTTGGATGTGCAGGTTAATGGATCAAGCGTTGGTAATCTTGATTTGTCATCTCATTCAGCATGGCAGTACCTTAAAGGTGATCATGAGTATGATCAAGCTATTGATGGTTCAAGTGCCCGTTTTCGTTTTGATGAGACACGTCTCCTCCTCAAGGATATCCAATTAAAATCTGGTGATAAGATTTCTCTCGTTAAGAAGAAGGATGACAATGTCCCTTATGGTATTGACTTTATTGAGCTAGAACAGGCTCCAGCGCCAGTTGCCCAAAGTGAAAATAGTATCAGTATCGTGGATAAGGGTGCATCTGCTAATGATGATAGTGACGACACAGCTGCCCTACTTGCGGCTGTTGAAGAAGCTAAAGCCAGTGGAAAGTCTGTCTATATTCCAGAGGGACGTTTCAATTTTGACAAGCAAGTTAATATCGAAGCGGATAATCTAAAAATCTCAGGTGCCGGTGTTTGGCATACACAACTACACTTTACAAGTGACAAACGCTATGGTGGTGGTATTGTCTTTGGGCATAATAGTAACGGCATCGAGTTGAGCAATCTCTATATGGATTCCAACTTGACGTCTCGCTACAAGGAGGACGCACAGTACAAGGCTATTTCAGGAACACTTGGTAAGGATTCGCACATTCATGATGTCTGGGTTCAGCATTTTGAAGTTGGTATGTGGATTGGCGACTACGATCAGACTGGAAATATGAAGTATACGGATGGTCTTGTCGTTGAAAATACTCGTATCCGTAATAACTTGGCTGATGGTATTAACTTTGCTCAAGGTACCAAAAATTCAACAGTTAAAAACTCTAATATTCGTGGGAATGGCGATGATGGTTTGGCAATTTGGTCAAGCATTTCAGATGAGACAAATGCCACAGCTGAGGAAAATAATAAATTCCTCAATAACACCATTGAATCAGGCTGGCGTGCGGCTGGTATCGGTATTTTTGGTGGTAAGGGGCATGAGATTTCAGGAAACCTCATCAAGGACGTCTTTGCTGGAGCAGGTATTCGTGTTAATACGGTGTTTGCTGGTCATAATTTCGACCATAATGATACTGGAATTAAGATACATGACAATACTATTCTACGTTCAGGAACAACTAATGACCTCTATAACCTCCATCGTGGTGCCATTGATTTCCAACAGGTTCGTGGGATTATCAAGAATGTCGATGTCTACGATAATAAGCTACTGAACACCTTGGCTGATCCTGTGATTTCCAAGAATTTTGAGATGGGCGACAGTGGCAATGGAGAAATCCGTTTGACTAATAATACGATAGATAACAAAGCGACGATTATTGGCAATGTCTCAGCAGTTTCTCCAACAAAACCTGAGCCAAAACCAGTCAATAATCCAGTCTCTGAAACTTCAGTTTCCGAAACGCCAAAGAGTGAGGTAAGTTCATCGGCCCCAGTTTCCGAAGCCCCAACCAGTGAAGTAGTTTCCGAGACATCAGCATCAGAAACACCGAAAAGTGAAGCAAATTCAATCACACCAGTTTCAGAAACATCTAACAGTGAGGTTATCTCAGAAACATCCGTTTCTGAAGCCCCAACCAGTGAAGTAGTTTCCGAGACATCAGCTTCCGAAACGCCAAAGAGTGAGTTAAGTTCATCAGCCCCAGTTTCCGAAGTTTCAACCAGTGAAGTGGCTTCTGAGACATCAGTATCAGAAAAACCAAAGAGTGAAGCCAGCTCGACAGCCTCAGTTTCCGAGTCTTCAACTAGTGTAGTGGTTTCTGAGACATCAGCATCAGAAACACCGAAGAGTGAAGCAGACTCAACTGCTCCGGTTTCTGAAGCATCAACTAGTGAAGTAACTTCCGAGACATCAGCATCAGAAACACCGAAGAGTGAAGCAGGCTCAACTGCTCCAGTTTCTGAAGCATCAACTAGTGAAGTAGTTTCCAAAACTTCAGTTTCCGAAGCCCCAACTAGTGAAGTAACTTCCAATACCTCAGCTTCAGAAACACCAAAGAGTGAAGCCAGTTCAATTACGCCAGCCTCTGAGTCACCAATGAGCGATGAAGCATCAGTAGCTTCATCTACCAGTCAAGTTGACATAGCCATTACCTCTGACAGTCCAGAAAAAGCTTCAACTTCAGAAAGTACACAGAAGGATCCAATAAGTGAGGTTTCTTCAGAAGTTATTGAAAAGGGCTCAACAAGTCAGATTGCTGTTAAAGTCTCAGAAGCACCAACTACAGCAAGTACATCTGAAGTTGTCAGCATTTCGCCAAATAGTCAGATGGCTTATAATGACGACCTAAAAACCCCTGTAATAAGTAGTCAGTTGACTTCAGAAGCCATTCCTTATCATTCTCTCTTGAATGCGAAATCAGTGGATATGATTGCAAGTAAAGTCATGGCGGTTATGGCATCTGAAACATTAGCCTCAGAAGCGGCATCACTTACAAGCTCTGAAGGGGCTATCAAAGAGATTAAAAGCGATTTGTCAGAATTAGCGGAAAACAAGAAGGATGACAAACCAGAGAATGTCGCACGTATTGATAAAAAAACTGAAGCTAGACAGGTAGCTAAGGCAACAGGTAGTCAAGAAAGCACTTCAAAAGAGCAAGGTAAGTCGAATACTGCAACAGTCTTATTCCTTGTCGGAATCGGTGCAGCATTAAGCTTATCGACAGTTTACCTTACTAAGCATGGTAAAAAAGTCAGTAAATAATAAGTAGGAAGTGTCCTCGAATGGGATGCTTTTTACATATGCCTAAAAACACCAACAAATCAAATGTCGTCACTATGTCAGAAGCAGATGCCATCTCCCAAGGTAAGCGACACACAACTAAAGAATGATGAAGAGCTGGACAAGATGTCCAGTTTTTTTTCGTAAAATGATTTCACATTTCACCACTTTTATCTGAAAATTTGATATACTGAGTCTATCAAAACACTTAAAAGGATAGTCATTTGAACTCTTTTTAAGTTATAAGAAAGGAAACTAAATATGATTTGGATTATTATCGCCATTATTGTTGTTCTTGTGATCTTTGTTATTGCAAGTTATAACGGCTTGGTTAAAAGCCGTATGCAGACTAAGGAGGCCTGGAGTCAGATTGATGTTCAATTGAAACGTCGTAATGATCTCCTTCCTAACTTGATTGAAACCGTTAAAGGTTACGCTAAATATGAAGGTTCAACGCTTGAAAAAGTAGCAGAACTACGTAATCAAGTTGCAGCAGCGACATCCCCTGCCGCAGCTATGCGTGCCAGTGATGAATTGACACGTCAGGTTTCTGGTATCTTTGCGGTAGCTGAAAGTTACCCTGACCTTAAGGCTAGTGCTAACTTTAGTCAGCTTCAAGAAGAGTTGACAAACACTGAAAATAAAATTGCCTACTCACGTCAACTTTATAACAGTGTGACAAGTAACTACAATGTGAAATTGGAAACATTCCCGAGCAATGTTATTGCTAAAATGTTTAGCTTTAAGGCTGCTGAATTCCTTGAAACACCGGAAGCAGAAAAAGCTGTTCCTAAGGTTGATTTCAGTGGATTAGGTAACTAATATGTTATTTGATCAAATTGCTCGAAATAAGAGAAGGACTTGGCTTTTACTTCTGGTCTTTTTCCTCTTGTTGGGTCTTGTTGGTTATGCTGTTGGTTATCTTTGGCTAGGTTCTGGTTATGGTGGATTGATTCTTGCCTTGGTTATTGGTTTCATTTATGCTGTGACCATGATTTTTCAGTCAACCAATCTTGTTATGGCCATGAATGGTGCACAAGAAGTGGATGAACAAACAGCCCCAGATCTTTATCATGTGGTTGAGGATATGGCAATGGTGGCACAGATTCCCATGCCACGTGTCTTTATTGTCAACGATCCTTCAATGAATGCTTTTGCGACTGGCTCTAGCCCTCAGAATGCTGCAGTAGCAGCTACAACCGGTCTCCTTGCGGTTATGAACCGTGAGGAGCTTGAAGGAGTTATGGGACATGAAGTAAGCCATATTCGCAACTATGACATTCGTATTTCTACCATTGCAGTGGCCTTGGCTTCTGCCATTACCATGTTAGCTGGAATGGCACGCAATATGATGTTCTGGGGTGGCGGTCGCCGTAGGAGTGATGATGATCGTGATGGAGGCAGTGGTTTGGAGATTATTCTTCTCATTGTTTCCTTAATCTCTATTATCTTGGCACCTTTGGCAGCCACCTTGGTTCAACTGGCCATTTCACGCCAGCGTGAATTTTTAGCTGATGCTTCTAGCGTCGAATTGACACGTAACCCACAAGGTATGATTAACGCTCTGCTCAAACTTGATAATAGTGCTCCTATGCAACATCACGTAGATGATGCCAGTGCTGCCCTCTATATCAATGATCCTAAAAAGGAATCTGGTTTGCAGAAGCTCTTTTACACTCACCCACCAATCTCAGAACGGGTGGAACGCTTAAAACATATGTAAAAAAGAGAGACTGATGACACTTCTAAGGGTGTTTATCAGTCTCTCTTTTTAGATTGATTCGATATAAAGGTTACTAGCAATGGCTTCTGGAATTTGGATGTCCTTTCCATCAATATGTAGTCGGTAGAGTTGTGTGAAAGGGTCAAAGCCTTCCAAGGTAAAAGGTGTTCCAATTTTAAGACCGACAGTCTTCAAATAATGGATTAGATCAATTTGATCTTGAACTCGACGAAGGACATAGTCTCCAGGAGCAAGGCCTTGTGTAAAAGTTTGGTTATAAAATTCTTCTATGAGTTGACCTGATTTGGGAATTTGCCCGCCATGTGGACAGGTTTGAGGATAATTGAGTAGGCGGTCAAGAGCATTGATGAAGTGATCAGAGACAGTATGCTCTAAAATTTCAGCCTCTTGATGAATTTGATCGCAAGAATATTGCAAGTGGTCCGCCAAAAAGACTTCGATAAGGCGATGTTTCCGATAGAGTTCAGCAACGTTGATTGTACCTGTTTCCGTTAGGAGATAGCCCTTGTCTTTATCTTTGATGATGAGGTCTTCTGAAATCAATTTTTTAATCATTTCCGTCACAGCAGGTGGAGACACCTCCATGCGGTTCGCGATTTCCTTATTAGTGATTTTACCTTCTTCAGTACCAATCTCATAGATACATTTGAGGTAGTCTTCTTTATTAGGTGTCATGTCTTTTCCTTTGAAAATAGTCTCACCTTAGTATAACAGATTTTTCAGAAGAATACAGAACATATCTCAGACAAGATTTTTACTGATTCAAGCCCTGGGCGATTTTATCCAGATTATATTTCATCATGTTGTAGTAGCTATCGCCCTTTTGCCCTTTTTTGGCAATAGAATCTGTAAAGATTTTTGCATAAATAGGAATATTGGTATCCTTAGCGACTGTTTTCATAGGGCGGTCATCGACACTAGATTCGACAAAGAGAGCTGGTACCTTGGTTTGACGGAGTTTTTCCACAAGTGTTTTGATCTGGTCCGGTGTGCCTTCTTCTTCAGTATTGATTTCCCAGATGTAGGCAGATGGTACTCCATAGGCTTTAGAGAAGTATTTGAAACATCCTTCACTAGTGACAATCAGTTTTTTTTCATCAGGAATGTTCTTAAAGGTCTCTTTAGCTTCTTGGTCCAGTTTACTAAGTTTGTCGGTATAGGATTTTAGATTCTTTTCGTAGTAGGTCTTGTTTTTAGGGTCCTTAGCAATCAGTTGCTTGGCAATATTTTGAGCATAAATAATCCCATTTTCCAGATTAAGCCAAGCGTGGGGATCTTCCTTACCTTTTTCTGATTGACCTTCAAGGTAAATTACCTTAACACCATCACTAACTGCAAAATAATCTTTATTTTCTGTCTTATGAGCATTCTTGACTAACTTAGTAAACCAAGCATTTCCACCAGTTTCTAAATTGATACCGTTATAAAAAATCAAGTCAGCTTGTGACGTCTTTTTTACGTCTTCAGGAAGAGGTTCGTATTCGTGAGGGTCCTTACCAACGGGGACAATACTGTGGAGAGCGATTTTATCTCCAGCAATATTTTTGGTGATATCGGCAATAATGGAATTAGTCGTAACAACTCGTAATTTATCATTGCTACTGCCTTGTTTATTGCTACACGCTGCTAAAGCAACTACCGCTAAAAGTAATAGTGCCATTGTTGATAGTATTTTTTTCATAATATTTCCATCCTGTTATTTTATTGTTGATAAGTCTTATTCATGCCACTCTGTTTAGGGACGATGAAAAAGCTGATGAGAAAGAGAAGGGCAGATGTTAGTACAATACTTGAACCTGCCGCAATGTTAAAACTATAGCCGATAAAAAGACCTAGAACAGATGCTAGGGCTCCAAAACCTGATGAGAGGAGAATCATGGTTTTAAGGCTATTAGCATATAGATAGGCGGTGGCAGCCGGTGTGATTAAAAGAGCTACAATAAGAATAGTGCCAACACTTTGCATAGCAGTTACAGCAACCAAGGTTAGAATAACCATAAGTAAGTAATGGTAGAAGGTGACTTTAACTCCAATAGACTTAGCTAAGATTGGGTCAAAGGATGTCAGGAGTAGAGGGCGAAAGAAAATTGTTATAGTTGTTAGTACGAGAAGGGCAACGGCAATCGTTATCCACATATCCAAGTCTTGTACAGCCAGAATATTTCCAAAGAGAATATGAAAGAGATCTGTGGAACTATTTGCAATACCTATGAGAATAATACCAAGAGCTAGAAAGCTCGAAAAGGTAATACCGATTGCTGTGTCACTCTTAATAATGGAATTGCTTTTGATATAGGTAATTATAGTAGAAGCTAAAAGACCAAAGACGATAGCTCCTATGAAAAAATTAATACCTAAGATAAAGGAAATGGCTACTCCAGGTAAAACCGCATGTGAAATCGCATCACCCATAAGTGACATGCCTCTTAGAATAATAAAACAACCAACAGCCCCCCCGACAATTCCAACAACTAAAGCCGTTATAAGGGCGTTCTGCAAGAAGTGGAAATTAAGCAAACCATCAATAAATTCAGAAAACATTTGAATCTCCTTTATAAAATAAACTGTTTCCGTAGGTTTTACGGAGATTAGCCTCATTAAAAACAAGATTAGTAGGCCCGCTAGCAATCAATTTACGATTGAGAAGGATGACTTGGTCAAAATAATGAGGGACCTTGCTCAAATCATGGTGAACAATGAGAATAAGCTTGCCTTGTTTCCTAAGTTCTCTCAAGGTGTTCATGATAATATCTTCACTAACGGAATCAATCCCAACGAAGGGCTCATCCAATAGGAGGATATCTGCCTCTTGTAGAAGACAACGAGCGATCAGAACACGTTGAAATTGGCCACCTGATAATTGGCTTATCTGGCGATGAGCCAGATCATTTAAACCGAGTAGAGCTAAAGCTTTTGTGACCTTAGACCAATCTCTTTTAGATAGACGTTTAAAGAACTTGGTTTTAGAATAGAGGCCTAGAGAGACGCACTCTCTGACAGTAATTGGAAAGTTAAAATCAATCTCCGCCTTTTGTGCAACATAGGAAAGATGATTCAATTGCTGACGAATAGGCTGTTTATTGAATAGGAATTGCCCAGAGTGAGGGATAATACCAATAAGTGCTTTAATTAGGGTTGATTTGCCAGCACCATTAGGTCCAATAATCCCAGTGATACTTGGTCCGTCTAGGTTTAAGGTGATATTATCTAGAGCTAATGTCTCTTGGTAAGACACATTAATATTTTCAATTTGAATCATTAGTCGCCTCCTGTTAATTAATATATCTTAAAATAAAAATTAAGTCAAGTGAATATAGTAAATTAAGTATGGTTAACTAAATCGTGTTAATTTAATGATCTTAGGGTAGTGAATGAGAGTACATTTTTATATCAACTATTCTAATTGGTCAGACTGTTTGATACTTTTGAGGAGGTAAAAAAGAACAGTATTTTCCACAATTTGTACTGTCTCATTCTTTTTTTCAAGAAATCATTTAATTTTTATTTTCGAAAACTAGTCATCTTTCCATATTTCTGGCATAATAGAGGTATGGAATTTACAATTCAACGAATGACACGTATTGCCATTCTAACAGCACTGGCCATTGGATTACGGTCAGCTTTTATAGGGCTTCCCAATATTCAGCCTATAACAGCTATGTTTTTTGTCGCTGTCCTTTATTTAGGTTTGGTGGATGGCCTACTCATTATGGCTCTAACCATGGCTATCTCAGGCTTTCTATATGGCTTTGGCCCTTGGGTTTTTAATCAGATTTTGACTTTTGGAGTGTTGATGGCTCTTTGGAGTTTGATTGCCCCTCGGTTATCATTAGTTTGGCAGATTGTTTTGGTAACCATTTTGTCCTTTCTCTATGGTGTTTTAATGGATTATGGTTATGGTCTTCTGTTCAAGAGTGGCTTGACCTTCGTTATCTCAGGCTTACTTTATGACACTTACCATGCAGTATCAACACTGTTATTCTATCCATTTATCCAGTCTATTTTTAGGAGGTTTGTAAAATGAAAAAAATATTGTCATATATTGTTCTTGCTCTTTCTCTTGTCACCTTAGTTGCATGTGGTAAAAGCGAAGCAGCTAAGCTCACAAGAACAAGTAGCCAGCAGTCTCAGAGTCAAGGCAAGGTAACTTTGATTTTGAAAACAGAAAAAGAAAGTAAGAAGAAAGCAGTAAATATCCAAAAAGGTGATACTGTTCTTGATGTCTTGGAAGAAGTTTATCCAGTCCAAGAAAATGACGGTTTTATTACTGAGATTGACGGTATTTCTCAAGATAAAGACAAGGGCATCTATTGGATGTTTGATGTCAATGGCAAGTTAGGTGAGAAAGCCGCTAATCAACTTAAAGTTGAAAACGGCGATGAAATCAAATTCTACCAAGAGAAATATAATTAAGATTCTGGGCTCTGTTTCAGAGTCTTTTTTTAATAAAGTTCGGAAATAGGAGCAAGATGTTTTTCAAAAAAGTCCGAAGATTCCCAAAGAACTGACGATTTACAGAAAAAATAGTTTACTTTTGTTTTAAAAGTGATATGATAAAAGGGTACTACATAAAGTAAGGAGAATACGGTTTGGCTTTTAACAAATTGGAAAGCAGTAACAACCAGGAAATCATCTCTGAAGAAGTTGGTATCTTGAAAGAATTGTTGGATGATGCAACAAGAGGCATGGCTGGAGAGCAAGGCCTCACAACTATCCGACATTTGGTTGAACTTTATGATGAAGGTGACTATGTGGCCCTTACACAAGCCATTTCAAAAATGACAAATGACGATATGGTCGTGGCATCACGCTATTTCTCTTTGTTGCCTCTTTTGATTAACATCTCTGAGGACGTTGACTTGGCTTATGAAGTTAACCACAAAAATAATATTGACGAAACCTACCTTGGTAAGTTGTCTGAGACTTTTGATGTTGTCGCTGAAAGTGACAATGCGCGTGACATTCTTGAACATGTTAATGTCGTGCCAGTATTGACAGCTCACCCAACTCAGGTTCAACGTAAAACAATGCTTGAATTGACTAACCATATTCACGAACTTCTCCGTAAGCATCGTGATGTGAAGGCTGGTCTTATTAACAAGGACAAATGGTATGCGGATTTGCGTCGTTATGTGGAAATCATGATGCAAACTGATATCATTCGTGAAAAGAAACTTAAGGTTAAAAACGAAATCACTAACGTTATGGAGTATTACAACTCTTCATTGATTAAGGCGATTACAAACCTATCGCACGAATTCAAACGTTTAGCTGTTGAAAAAGGAATTGAACTTGATAATCCAACACCTATTACAATGGGTATGTGGATTGGTGGTGACCGTGACGGGAACCCATTTGTAACAGCAGAAACCCTCAAACTTTCTGCAACGGTTCAAAGTGAAGTTATCCTCAATTACTATATTGAAAAAGTTGATAACCTTTACCGTTCATTCTCACTCTCATCACGTTTGACTGAAGTTTCAGAAACAGTAGCAGAAATGGCGAAACATTCTCCAGATACATCAGTTTATCGTGAAAATGAACCTTATCGTCGTGCTTTCAGTTACATTCAATCTAAATTGATTCAAACGCTTCTTTTCTTCAAAAAAGGTAACTTTAACAAGGAAAGAGTTTCTAAACGTCTTTCTGAAAAGGTTAGCTTCGGTTCAGTCTCAACTGGTGAAGTTGTAGCTGATTACGTGCAACAACGTCTCAGCCAAAGTCTTCAAGCTGTCTCTCAACAAACGACTGAATTTTATGAAACAGCTGAAGCTTTCCATGATGACCTTTTGGCAATTAAAAATTCACTTCTTGAAAATGACGATGCTGTCTTGATTTCAGGTGATTTCGAAGAGCTTCTTCAAGCAGTGGAAGTCTTTGGTTTCTATCTGGCTACAATTGATATGCGTCAAGACTCAAGTGTTCACGAAACTTGTGTTGCTGAGTTGCTTAAGTCAGCAAATATTGTTGATAACTATAGTGAGTTGACTGAGGTTGAAAAAGTTGCCGTTCTTCTTAAGGAATTGCAAGAAGATCCTCGTACTTTGTCATCAACTAATGTGCCTAAGTCTGAAATCCTTGAAAAAGAATTGTCTATCTTCCGCACAGCTCGTCTTTTGAAAGACCATATTGGTGAAGATGTGATCAAACAACATATCATTTCTCATACTGAAAGTGTATCTGATATGTTTGAATTGGCTATCTTGCTTAAAGAAGTTGGTTTGGTTGATACAGAACGTGCACGTGTCCAAATCGTTCCTCTCTTTGAAACTATCGAAGACTTGGAAAATTCTAACGATATTATGAAACAATATCTTGGCTATGATATTGTTAAACGTTGGATTAAAAATAGTAACAATTACCAAGAAATCATGTTGGGTTACTCAGACTCTAACAAAGATGGTGGTTACTTGTCATCTGGTTGGACTCTCTACAAGGCTCAAAATGAATTGACTAAGATTGGGGAAGAGCGTGGTATTAAGATTACCTTCTTCCATGGTCGTGGTGGTACTGTTGGTCGTGGTGGTGGCCCATCATATGATGCCATTACTTCTCAACCATTTGGTACAATCAAAGACCGTATCCGCTTGACTGAACAAGGTGAGGTTATCGGTAATAAATATGGTAACAAGGATGCTGCTTACTACAATCTTGAAATGCTTGTTTCAGCTGCTCTTGACCGTATGGTGACACGTCAAATTGCCGATCCAGAAGAATTGGTTGATTTCCGTGAGGTTATGGACGGAATTGTTCACGATTCAAATGTTATTTATCGTGACCTTGTCTTTGGAAATGAACATTTCTACGATTACTTCTTTGAAGCTAGTCCTATCAAAGAAGTGTCAAGTTTGAATATTGGTTCTCGTCCAGCTGCTCGTAAGACTATCACTGAAATTTCTGGTCTTCGTGCCATCCCTTGGGTATTCTCATGGTCACAAAACCGTATCATGTTCCCAGGTTGGTATGGGGTTGGTTCAGCCTTCAATCATTATATTCAAGCTGAAGAAGGTAACCTTGAAAAACTTCAACATATGTTTGAAACATGGCCATTCTTCCGTTCACTCTTGTCGAATGTTGACATGGTACTTTCAAAATCAGATATGAATATTGCCTTCCACTATGCACAATTGGCGAAAGATGAAGAAGTCCGTAGTGTCTTCGATATTATCTTGGATGAATGGCAATTGACTAAGAATGTTATTCTTGCTATTGAAAAACATGATGGTTTCCTTGATGAAAGCCCATCACTTAAAGCAAGTCTAGACTTCCGCTTGCCATACTTCAATGTTTTGAACTACATCCAAATTGAATTGATTAAACGTCTTCGTAACAATGATTTGACTGATGACGAAATTAGTCTTATCCATATTTCTATTAATGGTATTGCAACAGGACTTCGTAACTCAGGTTAATCAAACAGACAAACTATTGCTCATCACTATTGTGGTGGGCTTTTTGTTATGGCAAAATTTCTGTTATAATAAAACCATGATTGCTATGGAAACCATTGAAAAGCTGTCTAAAGAATCCCTACCAACGTTAACAGTCTTAGCTGGTGAAGATTTGGGGCAGTATAGTCAAGCTAAAGAAACATTTTTAAAACAAATCGGTTTTGATCCCAGTGACTTGACCTATTCCTATTTTGATATGTCTGAGACGACCTATCAGGAGGCTGAACTGGATTTAGAAAGTATGCCTTTTTTTGCGGATGAGAAGGTGGTCATTTTTGATCATTTCGCAGATATGACCACAGCGAAAAAATCCTATCTGGATGATAAGGAGCTAAAACGGCTTGAACGTTACCTTCAGTCACCTGTGGAAACGACTCGACTTGTTTTAATGGCATCGGGAAAACTTGATGGTAAGCGTCGCTTAGTAAAACTATTAAAGCGTGATGCCTTGGTACTTGAAACCAGTCCTCTAAAGGATGCGGAACTTAAAACGTATTTTCAAAAAAAAGCGCATCAAGAGGGACTTATTTTTGATACAGGTGTTTTTGAGGAGCTCTTAATCAAGTCAAATTTTGACTTTTCAGATGTTCAAAAAAACATGGCCTTTTTAAAGGGCTACAAAGTGGAAGGAAATATCTCATCCAAGGATATTGCCGAAGCAATCCCAAAGAGCTTGCAGGATAATATCTTTGACATGACCCAACTCCTTTTACGAGGTGACATTAATGGGGTACGTGAACTGGTTCATGATTTGCGCCTCCAGGGAGAGGATGACATTAAGTTAATAGCGGTTATGTTGGGACAATTTCGCACCTATTTACAAGTGAAACTCCTATCTGCTCAAGGTAAAAGTGAACAGCAAATTGTCGTAAGCCTTTCGGATTATCTAGGACGTAAAGTTAATCCATATCAGATTCGCTATGCTCTTAGAGACAGTCGTCCATTATCTATAGAATTTTTGAAGACGAGTATCAAGAGTTTGATTGAGACTGATTATCAGATTAAAACTGGTACTTACGATAAAGAGTATTTGTTTGATTTAGCACTTCTGAAGATAGGCTCACATCGTTAATATTTGAGATTTTTCGTGATTTAGTAAGCAAATTTTTTGAAAGCTCTATCATTTTAGGGTAAAATGAAGAAAAAATGAAATGAGGACCCTTAATATGGCTATTATCCTTCCAGACCTTCCTTACGCTTATGATGCATTGGAACCATACATTGATGCTGAAACAATGACCCTTCACCACGACAAACACCACGCAACTTATGTAGCAAACGCTAATGCTGCGCTTGAAAAACACCCTGAAATTGGTGAAGACCTTGAAGCGCTTTTGGCTGATGTCGAAAAAATTCCAGCAGATATCCGTCAAGCACTTATTAACAATGGTGGTGGACATCTTAATCACGCACTTTTCTGGGAACTTTTATCACCAGAAAAACAAGAACCAACTGCAGAAGTAGCAGCTGCTATTAACGAAGCTTTTGGTTCATTTGAAGCTTTCCAAGAAGCTTTTACTGCAGCAGCAACAACTCGTTTTGGTTCAGGTTGGGCATGGCTTGTGGTTAACGCAGAAGGTAACCTTGAAGTTGTTTCAACTGCCAACCAAGATACACCAATCTCAGACGGTAAAAAACCAATCTTGGCACTTGACGTTTGGGAACACGCTTACTACCTAAACTACCGTAACGTACGTCCAAACTACATCAAAGCCTTCTTTGAAATCATCAATTGGAATAAAGTTGCTGAGCTTTACGCAGCAGCTAAATAAGCCTAGAATCATCCTCGTTCTTGAGGGTGATTTTTTTGTAATAGGGCTGTAAAATCTCCTTGCTTTTTAGGGCATTATAGCTTAAACTATTATTGTTATGAAAAAAAAGAAAAAACATTCAAGCAAAAAGTATAGTGGAAGTCGCCGAAAAACTAAAGACAAGAAGAGAGATTCGCTAGAACAAGACCTTCAAAACGATATCAAACAAGACGTCAAAAATGATATCAAGGATGATAAAAAGGATATCAAAAAAGACGCCAAAAAGTCCAAGAAGAAAGAAACGAAAAAAGAACATAAAAAGTCTTCTAAAAAATCTGTAGATAAGAAGCCTGCTAAGGGAACAGTCGTATCAGATGAACAAAAGGAAAAGGAACCAAAAACTGAACCTTTAGCATTAAGGAGCAAGCGTTCTAAGAAATCTAGATCTAAGTCGAAATCCAAGTCATCTCGAGATGATAAAAAAGCTTACCTTATTTTGGCTTTCCTAGGTGCTTTGGTGGTTCTTTTATTTGTTGCTATGCTTGCTCTAGCAGGGCGCGGTAAGCAAGCTGGTCACTCAGGTAACTTTGGAAATATTTTTGGATCCAGTTCAAAAGTGGCTAAAAAAGATGAGAAGGAAAAAGAGGAAAAGGTCACACCAACCAACAAGTCAGCTGAAGCTAAACAAGCTGTTATGGATGCTGATGCTAACACGATGGCGGCCAATGGTTTGACTTATGACTATGCCAATATGACTTTGAACCAAGTGGTCGAAGCTTATCTGGCTGATCAAGGTATTGATGCTAGCCAAATTGCTTTCTCATACAAGAATACCAAAACTAATGAGCATTATTCCATGAATGATACTCAGCCAATGACTGCAGGCTCTACCTACAAATTGCCATTAAACATGCTTGTCATGGATGAGGTCAATAAAGGCAAACTTTCTTTAACGGAACGTTTTGATATTACGAACACTGAGTATGAGTATCAAGGTGAGCATGATAATTATGTTGCTGCCTTTGGTGGTTCAATGACCATTCCAGAAATGCAAGAATATTCTCTTGTATACTCTGAAAATACTCCAGCTTATGCTTTGGCAGAACGCCTAGGTGGTATAGAGAAATTCTATGGTATGCTTGACAAATATGGTAAGTCAAAAGGTGATGTTAAGACTATCCAAATGCATGGTAATAAGACAACAACAGATTATTACATTCAAGTTTTGGATTACCTTTGGAAACATCAGGACAACTACAAGGATATTCTCCATTACATTGGTGAATCATTCCCTAATGAGTACTATAAGACCTACCTTCCTGATTTAACGATTTATCAAAAACCAGGTTATGTCCGTTAATCACATAACAGAGCATACCCAGTTGTTGAAGACCCCAACCACTAATTTCCGATGAG
>OFCR01000273.1_pt1 | contig 17787 bp, 9 predicted proteins | sample 1520881 | NCBI WGS metagenome assembly OFCR01 (sample SAMEA2699032, study PRJEB24076) | metagenome | biome: Human gut stool | place: Spain | collected 2012-09-23
GGAGAAAAAATCCGCCCTCACGAAGTGCTGGCCCCGCACCGCGCCGCCGCTCACGTCTACGTCTGCGGCCCGGAAGGGTTTATGGACGGGATAGCCGATGCGGCGCGCGGCTGCGGTTATCCGCCCGAACAACTGCATCAGGAGTTTTTTAACCGGGAAGTGGAAACCGGCGGCGCCAGCTTTACCGTCGAGGTCCCCGAGCTGGGCCTCACCGTTGCCGTCGGGGAGAACGAAACCATTGTCGCCGCGCTGAAAAACGCGCACATCATAACCGGCACGCAACAACGCCAGCACGCTCTCGCGCCCCAGCAGGCCCGAGGCACCTGTGAAGAGGATTCGTTCGCCAATGCGCGGCGCGAAGTCCGACTCCTCGACGGCGCGCAGGGAGCGCGGGGCGGGGTCGCTGTAGCGTGCCGCCAAAGGCTGCGCAGGCTTGCGGAACCGAGCCGTCGGGGAAGTCACCGCATGCGCAGTCGATAGGCGGGGCGCAGACAGGTTGGATGCAGGCTCGTGGGAAGAGGACTCACGCGAAGAATGAGGGGACATCATACTCCTTAGACTTAGGGATCCGGCAGGCGCTTACGCCCCCGCAAGGACCTTAGCCGCCCACTCACCCAGGGCGGGGCGGTCAATCTTCGAATTATGGCGAATATCGGTCGGATGCTCGTGTACCACCAGCACCGCGGCAAGCTCCACGCCGGTATCTTCGGCGACCTTTCGGCGCACCAGCTGCGACAGCTCGAAGGGTGCCACGCCCTCCGCAATGGGGAAGCGGCCCACGCCGGGAACGCGGTCGAGCAGGGCGCGCTTGAACGCGGAGGCCGACTGGCGCGCCTCCAGTACGGCGGTGTTCGCGGAAGCCTCAATGACCAGCACCGGGGCGGCGGCTCCGGTGGGACCCACCGCGACCAGGGCGGCGCGGCGCACCTCCGGCAGAGACTCTGCGGACTGCTCAGCCGCAACCGGGGTCAACACGCCCTGCGAAGTCAGTAGCACGTGGGCGAGGCGGCCCTCAACCCACAGGCGACCCGAAGCATCCAAGTGGCCAACGTCACCGGTATGATGCCAACCCGGAGTGCTAATGGACTGCTCCTCAGTCACCCACAGGGTGTCGTAGCGATCCTTCACATGCGGTGCCGACACCAGAATCTCACCGGTCACACCCGGCTCATGGGTCAGCTCAACCGCCACCGAACCGTCCTGCAGCAGCGGCGCAATAGCCACCGCCGCGCCGTACACCGCGAAACCAACGCACACGCCGTCACGGGCGAACGGGTCGAGCACCTCACCGGCGGCGTTCGGGGTGCCCTCGGCAATCGCCTGGCGAATCATCTCGAAGGACACATCGGTCACCGGCAGGCCCTCGGTCATACCGTAGGGGGTGTGCAGGGAGGCGTTCGGCACCAGGGCCGACAGCTCCTCCAGCAGGGGCACGGGGATCGGGGCGCCCGCGCTGAGCACCGTCTGAACCTTAGCCAGGGCCGCACGTTGCTCAGCGTTCAGCTCGTCGGCGGTCGCCACCACGTTCACCAGGGCGGCGGGGGAAGCAAACACGACCGTTGCATCAATAGCCGCCGCAGCCGACGCCAGGGCAGAAGCCGTCAGAGTCTTCGGGCGGGTCACATCCATCGTCGGGGTCACGCTGGTAGCACCCAGCGCCGGGCCCAACAGCGCAAAGGGCGCAAAACCGGCAACCAGACCGCTACCGGGCGCAAAACCGTAGGTGTTCGCAATGGCGTCGCGCATACCCGCCAGCTGACGCTGCGTGTACACCACACCCTTAGCCGGGCCGGTCGAACCGGAGGTGTACAGCACCGCCGCATCAGCATCCGGCACGGGGGAGGGGAACTCCACCACGGTCGGGGTGGGGATGGGCTCGCCGAGTCGTCCCTCGGCGGAGGCGGCGAACACGGAACCGGATACGCCCAGCAGCTTCTCCTGCGCGGCGCCCAGCGGCTCCACCGAGATGCGCTTGCCCGGCCAGAGCAGGGTGCGGGCGGCGGTCAACGCGGCGGGAATACCGATCAGGAAGCTCGGGTTGGCGCCCTTCAGCGCGCGGGTCAGGCCCGCCAAGCCCAGGCCGGTGTCGGCCACGACGATGACCGCGCCGAGCTTCAGGCAGGCGTAAATCAGGGTGGTCAGGCGTGCACCGGGCGGCACCATGAGGTTCACGCGGTCGCCCGGGCGCACGCCCAGGGCGTGAAGGCGGGCCGCGGCGGCGTTGACCTGGCGGTTCAGCTCGGCCCAGGTGAGGGTCACGCTCACTGTGGTGCCATCGCCCTTGGGGTCCATGTCCACCACGGCCACGGAGGTGTCGTCGGCGCGCTCAGTGAGGGCCGCGAGCATGGGGCGGAATGCCTCGGGAACAGTGCCCTCAGCAACGGTACCCTCGCCGGCAGCTCCCGCCGTGGTTTCGGCGTCCAGGCCGTGGCGGCGCGCGCGGGCGGCGCGGTGCTCGGCCTCAGCGTTGCGCGCCGGAACCAGGGAACCGTCCTCGCCGCGGGTTCCAAAGGTCTGCGCGAGCCAGGACATAATCGGCGCGGCGATATCGTAATCCTCGGCCACCAGGTGCGAAGCCTTCTCGTAGCGGTGCACCTTAGCCTGCGGCATGCGTTCCATCAGGTCGAAGAGGTAGCGGCGCTGGAACACCGGATCCTTCGTGCCCCACTGGAAGAACGCGGGCACGTCCAAGTCGCGAATCTGCTCGGCAATGCGCTGCATGGGCGCGTACGAGGGCACGTCGGTGCCGGTCGGAATGTCGCCCACGAAGTTGCGCACGCCCTCGCGCCAGGCCGGGTGGGCGTAGGGGGCGCGGTAGGTGCGGTAAATCGCCTCGTTCAGCGGGCTCGGGTACAGGCGCTTAGGCTGCTTGCCCACCGGCTGCGGCAGGGCGCCATCAATCGCCCCGGCACCGGCAGAACCCGGCGCGGGCAGGCGGCCCTCATTCTGAGCCAGACCCAGGGTCACATCAATAAACGCGGTCGAATCGTGGGTACCCCACTCGTGCACTCCCAACGCCAGGCGCAGAGCGGCAGGGATATTCTCAATGCCGTCATGATAGACCGCAGTGTTCGTCAGCATCACGCCTGAAAGGATCTCACGATGCTCCAGCGCCCAACCAAAGGACACCAAGCCACCCCAGTCATGGGCGAGGGTCACGACCGGCTTATCGGTCTCATCCAGACCGAGCGCCTTCGTGAAGTCTCCCAGGTCAGCGATACGGTCAGTCAGGCTGCGGCGCTCACCCTCCAAATCCAGGTGGGTGCGCTCCGAATAACCCATATCAATCTGATCAACCGCCACAACACGCCACGGGGCGCGCTCGTTCACGCCCGCATCCAGCACGGTACGCCACAGGTACGACCAGGTCGGGTTACCGTGCACGCACAGAATCGTTCCAATCGGCTCCAAACCTTGCTCGACCAGCACCGGAAGGTTATCCAGGTAGTGCCAGCGGCGCGCGCCAGCCTGCTGCGCCCGCAGCTCAATGGGGGCGGTGGTGGGCACCTCCAGAAGGTGGGAGTAGCGCGGGTTCACGCCCGCCCATTCCTCCGGGTTGTAGGGAGGCTGAGTCTTAGGGAAGTTCAAATGGCGCATGCTGGGAATCCTTCCGGATTGAATCGGTGAATGTCTACCGCAAAAGCTAACGGGTTGCCGGCTAACGGGCTACCACTGAATCTCAAGCAGGGCGGTGTTCAGGCCAGAACCCACACCCATGCACAGAATACGATCGCCTTCCTTGTAGGTCGGGGCGCACTCGGCGAGAGTCATCGGCAGAGCCGCCGCAGCCACATTGCCCCACTTCGGGAAAGTCATGGGGATACGCTCGCGCTTAATACCGACCGCCTCAATAATGGCGTTCGTGTGGGCGTTCGAAATCTGGTGAGTCACATAGGAGGTCATGTCGTTCCACTCCCAGCCGTCCTGATGCGCCTGCTCCCAGGCCTGCGCCACCAGCTCCAGGCCGTGCTTAAGCAGGCCCTCAGCATCAGTGTTCATGCCCTGATCGGCTTCGCCGCCGATGCACAGGTTGCGGTGCTCGGTGCCCGCGCGAGACACAGAACCGATGATGCGGTGACCCTCCGGGTGGCGGTCGGCGCGACCAATCACGGCCGCCGCCGCACCCGAACCGAGGGTCAGGGTCGCGAACTGAGCCAGCACGTCCTCGCGGGTCGAATCGGGGTTATTCAGGATGCGCACCGCGGTACGGTGCCACGGGGAAGGATCCTCGCCGGCCACGATGAGGGCGTAGTCGATAGCGCCCGCATCAATCATGGTGGAGGCGACAGTCATCGCGTTCACAAAGCCCAGGCAGGCGTTCGTAATATCGAAGTTCAGGGCGTGACGCGGCAAATTCAGACGGTCGTGCACACCCACCGAAACGGCGGGCTCAAAGTTATCGCGAGTCACCGAAGCGTTAATCAGCAGGCCAATCTGGTTACGGTCAATACCCGCCTCTTCGATAGCCTTTTCAGCGGCGGCGACCACGCCGTCCTCGAAGGTCTGGCCCTCGGCCCAGCCGCGGCGGGTGCTAATGCCGGCAAGGCGCTCCAGCAGACCCTTCGGCATGCGCAGACGCTTATAGGTTTGGGCCAGCTGCTCATCGAAGTAGTCGCTCGTGACGACTTCCGGAGGCAGCTCGTGGGCGATGGAGAGCAGCGTAGCGTTGGAGTGGCGAATGTCAGAGTTCGTGCCGACCTTATCGGCGGATGCATTCAACAATGTGGGCCTTTGAGGTAGAAGTCAGTGGGTGCGTACATAAAAGCGGGGAGGCGTGCTGCTTCCCCGCAGATGTCATATGCTTCCTTCCAATGTACCGCATGGCCCGGAGGAGACCCCCACCTATTTCCTGTTCTGGGCGGCCCCGTTCACCGCGCGCGTAAGCCCCGGGCGGGTCTCGCACCGCGTACACTAGAGGGATGCCGCCCGTACACCGGAAAGGCTCGACCTGCAGATTTGACCCTGCGGGCTTCACCACGGCGGCGCCCCGATTCCGGCACCTTCTTCTGCAGAAAGGCCCCTTGTGCACCTGATGTCGCTGACCCTGCGCGGGTTCAAGTCTTTCGCCTCGGCCACGACCTTCGAGTTCGCCCCCGGCATTAACGCTGTCGTGGGCCCGAACGGCTCCGGCAAATCCAACGTGCTGGATGCGCTCGCCTGGGTCATGGGCGAGCAGGGCCCCAAGAGCCTGCGCGGCGGCAGCATGAAGGACGTTATCTTTGCGGGCTCCGGCGAGGCTGGTTCGGGCGACGGCGCCCAGCGTGCACCCCTGGGTCGCGCCAAGGTGACGCTGACCTTCGACAATTCGGACGGCACCCTCAGCATTCCCGCTGATCGGGTGCAGATTTCGCGCACCATGTTCCGTTCCGGCGGCAGCGAGTACGAGATTAACGGCTCCCCGGCGCGCCTGGCCGATATTCAAGATCTGCTTTCGGAGGCCGGCCTGGGCCAGGACATGCACGTGCTCGTGGGCCAAGGCCAGCTGGATGCGGTCCTGCACGCAACCTCGCAGCATCGCCGCGACATGATTGAGCAGGCGGCCGGCGTGGTGAAGTACCGCCGCCGCCAGGAGAAGACCAGCCGCAAGCTGGAGTCGGTGCCCTCTAACCTGACGCGCCTGAGCGACCTGGCGAGCGAGCTGGATTCGCAGCTTCAGCCGCTAAGCGACCAGGCCGAGTCCGCCGCGACCGCGCGGCAGCTGCAGGGGCGCATCCCCCAGCTGGAGTCGGTGCTTTTGGCCCGTCAGCTGGGTGTTCTGCGTGCCGAACAGGAGCAGGCCGCCATCACCGAGGCGCAGGGTACCCGCCGCGCCGAGGGCTTGAGCGAGCAGCTGCGGGCGGCCCGCGAGGCGGCCGAGGCACATCGCGAGGGGCAGCTTCGGCTCACCGCAGAGGTGACGGTAGCTCAGGCCGCGGTGTCTTCCCTGCGCGAGTCCGCCGCGCGCGTGCGCACCGTGCAGTCCATCGCGGCCGAGCGCGTGCGCACCTACCGCGTGGAGCTGACGGAGGCGACCGCCGCCGCCCGTGCCGGGTACGAGCGCGCCCTGGAGGCTTTAGAGGAGCGCCGCGAGGAGTCCGAGCGTGCCACCGAGCAGTACGCCGGCTTTGAGGAACGCTACGCGGAGGCGCTCGACCGGGTGGAGCGTGCCGCTGAGGCCGTGGAGCGCTGCGAGCGGAGCACGGGGGAGGCGGCGCACCGCCGGGTTCGCGCGCAGGAGCAACTGGATGCGGCCCGCGCCGAGGCCGTGGAGGCGACCCGCGCCTACGCGGCGGCCTCCGAGCGTGCCGCGACCCTGCGTGAGGCGCTGGGGCAGAGTCTGGGGGAGGACCCCGTCGGAGGTACCGTAGCCGAGAGCCCCGCGCCCGGGGATTCCGCAGGCTCGAGCTCTACCGCTTCGGATGAGGGTGACTTCGACCCCGAGACCGGCGAGTTGCTGGAGCACGCCGCACCGGCGGGCTCCGGGGCGTCCGCCGAGGGTGCCCTGCGCGTGCTTAACGCCGTGCAGATTGACCCCGAGTACGCTCGCGCGGCGGCCTGCGCCCTGAGCGCCCTGGCCACGGCCGCGCTTACCGAGTCCTCCGCTGCCCCCGACCGTTCCCACCTGCGCGGTGAGGCCCCCTCACTCGAGCAGACCCCCACTGTTTCTCTTCCCGAGCTCCACGCGGAGCGCCTGGCCGAGCTGGGCGTGCGCGCGGCCCTCGAGGTCGTCGAACCCCTGAGCGAAGAGGCCGCCGCGCTGAGCGGCATCGATGAGCACGCTCTGGCACGTGTGGGCGCCGCCCTGCGCGAGCGCCTGGCCGGAACCCTCTTCGCCCCGAGCCCCGAGGTGGCCGAGGCCGCCCTGCGCTTGCTGACCGCCGAAAATCCCTCGCACCCCGAAACCCCCGAGGGCTCCAAAGACCCCGAGACCTCCGATGGTGAAACCGCTGGTCGGGACGTTTTTTGGCGCGTCTTTGATGCGCGCGGAGTCGAGTACACCCGCTACAGCCTGCTCTACCCGGCCGAGGGCGTGAGCGCCCTGGAACTGGCCGCCGCCCACCGCGAGGCCGAGCGCGCTGTGTCCCTCACCCGCGCCTCCTTGGACGATGCCGAAGCCGCCGTGACCCGCGCCCGCGCCGCCTCGGAGGCAGCGGTCGAGGACGAGCGAGAGGCCGCCAAGGCAGCCGGCGTGGCCGCCGCCGAACACGCCCGCGCCCGTGCCGAGGCCGAGTCCCTGAAGGACTCCGCGCTGAACGTTCAGAACGAGCGCGCCCGCCACGTCGAGCGCCTGGCCGCCGCCGAGCGCGCCGTGAGCGAGGCTGAGTCCGCCTATCGCGCCGCCCGCATCCGCGAGGACGAGTACCTGGCCGGCACGGGGGAGCAGGCCCCCGCCGCCACGGTGGAGCGCCGTGCCCGCCGACTGCTCGAGGTGCTCTCCGCCGAGGTAAGCGAACGCGAGGGGCAGCTGCGCGAGCTGAGCGCCGAGCTGGAGAAGACCCGCGAGAGCGCCCTTGCCGCCGATGAGGAGGTGCGCGACCTGCAGTCGAGCCACGCCGCGGCCCTGACCCTGCTGGCCCGCGCCCAGACTGAGGCGGCCCGCGTGCAGGAGCGTCTGCAGGCTCTGGCCGAGCGGGTGCGCCTGCAGACGGGTGTGAGCCTGGAGCAGCTGGGGGAGGACTATTCCGAACAGCTGCCCGTGGACGTCTCCGAAAATACCGAATGTGCCGCGGGGGCGCCCGAAAATGCCGCGGAAAAGGACGCAACCGAAAATACCGAAAGCGCCGCGAAGAATGTAGAAAACGCCGATAGCGCGGAAAATCCCGAGGATGAACCCTCCGAACGTACGGTCCCCACCTCCGTCGTGCGCGCCCGCCTGGAGGCGACCCGCGCCGAGCTCGCAGCCCTGGGCGCCATCAACCCGCTGGCCCTTGAGGAGTACGAGGCCCTCTCCGAGCGCCACGCCTACCTGAACCAGCAGATTGCCGACCTGAAGGCGACCCGCCGCGACCTCAACACGGTCATGGACGAGGTGAGCTCCCACATCGCCGAGGTCTTCACCGCCGCGCTGGAGGATATTAACACCCACTACCGCCGCATCTTCGCGACGCTCTTCCCCGGAGGCAAGGGCCACCTGGAGCTCGACGACCCGGCTGACCCGCTGAATGCCGGCGTGGAGATTCACGCCCGTCCGGCCGGTAAGAAGGTCAAGCGCCTTTCCCTGCTCTCGGGCGGTGAGCGCTCGCTGGCCTCGCTGGCCCTGCTGATCGCAATCTACATGTCGCGTCCCTCGCCCTTCTACGCCCTTGACGAGGTGGAGGCCGCCCTGGACGACCGCAACCTCACGCGCCTACTGCAGGTGTTGGGCGAGCTGGGGGAACGCTCGCAGCTGATTGTGGTGACGCACCAGAAGCGCACGATGCAGATGGCGCAGACCCTGTACGGGGTGTCGATGCGCGAGGGCGTCTCCTCCGTGCTGTCTCAGGATATGGAAGAGCTACGCGAGTTGCTTTAGGAATTCCTCAGAATGGACCCGCTTGGGGCTCTATCACGCCCCTCGACGGTGTTCGGGCAGGCGCGCCGGGGTACTATTGAAAATTATGGGTGAGCACCCGTCGGCACGCTTTCTTGAAGCCTTTCGGATTTTCCGCGCATTTCTTAAATGGTGCGGGAAAATCCGTCGTCACCGGTCGGGTTCACCCCGTTCAGGCCCGATGCGCCGCCCCGCACCCGCGGGCCCGCGAGATTCGCGCATCCGGCATCAACCATCCAGGGAAGGAATAGTGATGAGCGAAAACCTGGCAGATGCTTTCCTCGACGGTAAGTCGTTGAAGAATGCCCCCGGCCCCTACTTTGGTGAGTACGGCGGGCGGTGGATGCCCGAGTCGCTGATTGCCGCCATGGATGAGCTGGAAACCACCTTTAACGAGGCGAAGAACGACCCCGAATTCTTGGCCGAGTTCAAGCGCCTCTCGGCCGAGTACTCGAACCGTCCGTCGCTGCTGACCGAGGTTCCGAAGTTCTCGGAGCACGCCGGTGCCCGCGTCTTCCTCAAGCGTGAGGACCTGAACCACACCGGTAGCCACAAGATCAACAACGTGCTGGGCCAGGCTCTGCTGGCTAAGCGCATGGGTAAGACCCGCCTGATTGCTGAGACCGGTGCAGGTCAGCACGGTGTGGCCACCGCGACCGCCGCAGCCCTGTTCGGCATGGAGTGCGTGGTCTACATGGGTGAGGAGGACACCGAGCGTCAGGCCCTGAACGTGGCTCGTATGCAGCTGCTGGGCGCGAAGGTGATTGCGGTTCAGAATGGTTCCCGCACCCTGAAGGACGCCATTAACGAGGCGCTACGCGATTGGGTTGCGAACGTTGAGAACACTCACTACCTGCTGGGTACTGCCGCGGGTGCGCACCCGTTCCCGGCGATGGTGCGTTTCTTCCATGACGCTATCGGTTCGGAGGCGCGCGAGCAGATTCTGGCTGAGACCGGCCGCCTGCCCGACGGCCTGGCCGCCTGCGTGGGTGGCGGCTCGAACGCGATTGGCCTGTTCCACGCGTTCCTGGACGACCCTTCGGTTGAGATTTACGGCTTTGAGGCCGGCGGCGACGGTGTGGAGACCGGCCGTCACGCGGCGACTATTACTCTGGGTCGCCCGGGCATGTTGCACGGTGCGATGACCTACCTGATGCAGGACGAGGACGGCCAGACCATTGAGTCCCACTCGATTTCGGCGGGTCTGGACTACCCGGGTGTGGGCCCGGAGCACTCGTACCTCTCCGATATTGGCCGCGTGACCTATGAGCCGGTGACCGATACCGAGGCCATGGATGCGCTGAGCCTGCTCTGCCGCACCGAGGGCATCATTCCGGCGATTGAGTCTTCGCACGCCCTGGCTGGCGCGCTGCGTGTGTGCCAGCGCTGGGCCGCTGAGGACCCGGAGGCCGCCCGCGAGAAGACCATGATTGTGTGCCTATCGGGCCGCGGCGATAAGGACATGGAGACCGCTCAGAAGTGGTTCGGCCTGGGCAAGGCCATCCCGTCCTCGACCCTGATGACCGGCAACAAGGAGGCCGCCGCCTCCGCTGAAAAGAACGCACAGACCGAGAGCGAGGCTATGTAATGAGCTACCAGGACTTCATTCCTCACGCCGCCCCCTACGAGGTGGTGGACGGTACCTTCCCTCCCGCTAACCCCGATTCGCCCCTGGCCGCTCGCCTCGCGCAGTGCGAGGTCGAGGGCCGCGCGGCCCTGATCGGCTACCTGCCGGTGGGTTTCCCCACTCTGGAGGAGTCCATTGACGCAGCGATTGCCCTGGGCAACAACGGCGCGGACATCATCGAGCTGGGCGTCCCCTACTCCGATCCGGTGATGGACGGCCCGGTGATTCAGAAGGCGACCGGCCAGGCCCTGCAGAACGGTTTCAAGCTTTCCCAGCTCTTTGAGGCGGTCCGCCGTATCACCGAGGCCACCGATGCGGTGATCGTGGTCATGACCTATTGGAACCCGGTGCTGGCCTACGGCGTGAAGCGCTTCGCGCGTGACCTGGCAACCGCCGGTGGCGCGGGCATGATTACCCCCGATCTGGTGCCCGATGAGGCGTCGGCTTGGTTTGCCGCTTCCACCGAGTACGGTCTGGATCGTATTTTCTTGGCTTCGTTGTCTTCGTCGCCGGAGCGTCTGAAGACCATCGCGAAGGCTTCGAGCGGTTTCGTATACGCAGTGTCGGTTATGGGTGTGACCGGTGCCCGCGCCTCCGTGTCGGAGGCGGCCCGCACTCTGGTGGCGGACATCAAGGCCGCCGGTGCGCAGCGCGCCTGCGTGGGCCTGGGCGTGTCGACTCGTGCTCACGTGGAGGAGATTGGCGAGTACGCGGACGGCGTGATTGTCGGTACCGCGCTGGTGAAGGCCCTGGCCTCCGGCGGCGTGGATGCGGTGGCCCGCCTGACCCGCGAGCTGGCGGGGCGTGAGGCTTAATGTCGGCCTTGCTTTCGGCGGCGGCCCTGCCGGCGCTATCGATTCCTTCGCCGAGCATTTCGTACCTGCAGTTGGGCCCGTTCCGTGTGCATTTCTATGCCCTGTGCATTCTGACGGGTATGGCGGTGTGCTTGTGGCTGGGTTCTCGCCGCTGGAAGGCGGTGGGTGGCACTCCGGAGCGTGTTTTTGACGTGGCGATGTGGGCCATCCCGGCCGGTATTGTGGGTGCCCGCGCCTACCACGTGCTGATTACCGACCCGGGTAGCTATTTCGGTCCGAACGCCGCCGATCCGTGGGCCTTCCTGAAGATTTGGGAGGGCGGCATCGGCATTATGGGTGCCGTGTCGGTGGGTGCGCTGGGTGCCTGGTACGGTTGCCGCCGCTACGGCATGAACTTCGCGGCCTTCGCGGATGCGGTGGCCCCCGGCATCCTGCTGGCTCAGGCCTTTGGCCGCTGGGGTAACTGGTTCAACCAGGAGCTGTTCGGCAAGCCGACGACCCTGCCGTGGGGCCTGGAGATTAGCACCTCGAGCGGTAATTTCCCCTCGCAGTATCCGGCCGGCACGCTGTTCCATCCGACGTTCCTGTACGAGTCGCTGTGGAACCTGCTGGGTGTGGCGCTGCTGCTGTGGCTGGGCCGTAAGGGCGTACTGAAGCTGGGTCAGACCCTGTGGCTGTACGTGTTCTACTACGGCGTGGGCCGCCTCTTCATTGAGGTGTTCTTGCGTATTGATACGTCGGAGATGCTCTGGGGTGTTCGTATTCACGTGTGGACGGCTCTGATTTTGGTTCTGCTGGGTGCTACTGGTTTTGTGGTGGCCGGTCGTCGCGCGGCGGCGAAGGTGGCCGCAGGCATTGAGCCCGGTCCCGTGGAGGTCGCTCCGAAGCGTTCGGAGAAGAAGGCCGCGAACGTCGCCGAGGACTCGGACGACTCCGCGGACTCCGACGAGAAGTCGGAGGGTACCGAAAAGGCCGAGAAGTCGGAGGACGCCGCGTCCAGCTGATGTTTTCGGTAGCCAATCGTTCATGATGAAAACCGCCGGATGGGGGAGTACCCCGTCCGGCGGTTTTTCTGTGTTTGAGCCCGCGTGTGAGTGAGCATGTGAGCCAGAGTGGCCCTGTGCTTGGCTCTGCATTGGCCCCCGCCCCGTCCTGCGTCGGGGGTTCTGATCTTGTGGGCTGATAAGCTTGCGGAGCGTGGTTTGTCTTTAGGGTGGTATGCGCACCAAACTTAATATTTAAATCTTTTCTGAACGCCTCTCAATCAGCTCTGGTTGGGAGACGTTCTCATTTTCTGTTTTGGTTTGTCATAGCGGCATAAGTACCTTATGCGTTCTGACGCATTAGTCGTTCGGAACCCTAACGCGGGGGATTGGGCTCTCCCATTCTTCGCGGCGAGGCACGTTCATGGATACGCTACGTCACATTCGGGCTGCATCCTTCACAGAAGAGGAGAGCTATTTTACGGTGGAAGTGTCATAACCCACCGATACCGCGCTAAGACAGTGTGGGCGCGGTATTCCCCGAAGGAGATGCCATGAGCACCCAGAAGACGATGAAGGCAGTTGTTGTTCCCGAGCATTCGGATGGCTCGGTTGAGGTTCGTGAGGTCCCGGTTCCCAACGTCGGGTACGGTCAGGCCCTGGTCAAGATTGAGTATTCGGGCGTGTGCCACACCGACCTGCACGTTGCTTCGGGTGACTTTGGTGAGGTTCCCGGCCGCATCCTCGGTCACGAGGGTATCGGCGTGGTCGTTGAGGTCGGCGAGGGCGTCGAGTCCCTGAAGGTGGGCGACCGGGTGTCGGTGGCCTGGTTCTTTGAGGGCTGCGGCCACTGTGAGTACTGCACCTCGGGTCGTGAGACCCTGTGCCGTTCGGTCAAGAACGCCGGCTACACTGCCGACGGCGGCATGAGCGAGTACACTCTGGTGCCCGCCGACTACGCGGTCAAGGTGCCTGAGGGCCTGGATCCGGCGCAGGCCAGCTCGATTACATGTGCGGGCGTGACCACCTACAAGGCTATTAAGGAGTCGCTGGTTCGCCCGGGTCAGTGGCTGGTTGCTTACGGTGCTGGCGGTCTGGGTAACCTGGCGGTGCAGTACGCGAAGAAAGTTTTCGGCGCTAAGGTCATCGCCGTGGACATCAACGATGACAAGCTGGCTTTGGCCCGTGAGACCGGCGCTGATTACGTCATCAACGGCCGTGAGGTGCAGGACGTTCCGGCTCGTATTCGCGAGCTGACCGATGGTGGTGCACACGCAGCCGTGGTGACTGCTGTGTCGAAGGTTGCTTTCAACCAGGCGGTGGAGTCGGTGCGCGCGGGTGGTTCCGTGGTGGCTGTTGGTCTGCCCTCGGAGATGATGGAGCTGTCCATCGTGAAGATTATTCTGGACGGTATCCGCGTGGTGGGTTCGCTCGTGGGTACCCGCCAGGATTTGGCGGAGGCCTTCCAGTTTGGTGCCGACGGCATCGTGGTCCCCGTCGTGAAGCTGCGTGCCGTGGATGAGGCGCCGGAGGTCTTCAAGGAGATGGCCGCAGGCACGATTACCGGCCGCATGGTGCTGGATTTCGCAAGCCTATAAGGAGGCGGTGCCCGGCGCTCGCGGTGTGAGCCGCGGCTGACCGGGTGATGAAGCGTCTAGGGCGCATCCCGTGTAGCGGGGGAGTAGGGGTACTTTCTCGTGGTGCATACGGCACGGGGTGCGCCCTAGCTTACGTTGTGCCCTGGACTCCTTGTGGCTTGTGGCGAGGGTTCCCGGAGCGGGTGTTTGGGCGTGGAGAAATCTGGTATGCCCGCTGAGAGTGCGACACACCTAAACGTAATATATTCATAAAATTATTTTGAAATAATCGATGATTATCTCAAAAATCCTAGTAAATTATCGATAAAAGATGCATTATTTGACATCTAAAGAATTCAAAATGTATTATTAATAGATAAACTTTCAACCGATAGTTGAGTCGTAATATTTGTCGAAATGATAGGCGAGAGCCCCTCCTCCGACCTACCCTTGGAAGAGGGATACGACGCATGAAGGAACCGCCCTCCTAGATATCGGCTCCTTCCTCGGAGCATCGCATCCCGGGTGAATTTCAGCATCTTCGTACCGTGCCGTTATTCGCCATGAGTCCTACGTCCGGTTAGGTTGCCCCCTCTAGACGCCTCCTGAGACTAGGCCTCATAGTGATTAGTGTGGGCCCCACGGGCGTAGTCAAGGGGGATTGCGTTCGCCACACTAATCCGAGGCCCGCCTCTTGAGATGACTCGCCCCACCTGCACGGTGGCGGCGTGACACAGACTTACCTGCCGGCACGGGTAACATAGCCGGGTTTCTCTACTCACTCGGTAACCCACCCCGCTCGCGGCAGCGCCGAGCCCTCTGATCCTGTGCGAGATAGGAGATGGAGAGTTCGCATCCTTAGAGCGGAAACGACGAGGGGCACCTTCTTTGGTAGAAGGTGCCCCTCAATCTCTATATTTTGTGCTGTTCTGCTAGGTCGTAGGCCTAGTAGATGCCGCGCTGAGCGGTCCAGCGAATGGTGCCGCGCTCAAAGTCCATGTAGTACACGCCGTTTGCGTAGGACTCATTGCCACGTGCGGCACCGTAACGGGCCGTGTTGCGTGCCCAATGGTTGTAGATTGCGCCGTTACCGTTAGTCTCGTAGGTACCGTATGCGTTCGACCAGAGCAGCATCTTGCCGGAGGCGAAGCGCACCTGAGCGCCCGTGGAGTTGGCGGTCTCATCGGTCACAGGGGATCCCCAGGCACCGCGGTTTTCCAGGAAGCGGTAGTAGAACGCCCCGCCGGTATTCAGACGGTGGGTGCCGGTCTTTTCGCTCCAGATGAAGGTGCGGCGACCCGAGAATTCCTGCTTGACGATGCCGCCACCCAGGTTCTCTTCATCCGTGGTGGGTGCGCCCTGGGCGCCGGAGTTACGCCATGCCCAGTAGATGCTGCCTCGCTCGTTGAGGGTGTGCGTTCCGGTGCTCTCGGTCCAGTAGGCGCCCTCACCGTTGGCGAAGGAGACCGCCACGGTCTGGAAGCGTCCCTCTTCATTGGTGGCCAGGCCGCGGTAGCGGGCCACGTTGGAACGGAACTTGTAGTCCAGACCGCCGTCGGTCACTACCCAGTGCGCCCCGTTTGCGTTCGTCCAGTAGATGGTTTTGCGGTTGCTGAACTTCTGGGCGTATACGCCGTTGCCGAGGTTGTATTCGGCCCCCAGGGGGTTACCGTAGAAGTCGCGGTTACGGTTCCATGCCGCGCCGATGCCGGTGCGGATGTCGATTGAGCCGGTCGGGGTGACAACCACATTCGGGTTCAGAGTGGGCTGGTTGTGCTCCTTGGCCCAGTTGCGTTGTTCTGCCTTCGGATTCTTCGCCAGAACCTTCAGGTCTTCGAAGCTACCGGGGAAGAAGTTGGAGTCACCCACGAACGGGCCCGAGTCGGTGAACTGCCAGATGTCGTAGCCGTTCCAGCCTGCAGGAATACGACCCACGACGGTGGAATAGCTGGCCAGGTGCAGCGGCAGGGAACCGAATTCCTGGGAGCTCACGCACTGGGACCACCAGGAGGTTGCGGTGTACACCATGGGCGCGCGGCCGGTCAGGGCGCGGTAGGTGTCCACGAAGTCGCGGATCCAGGCGGTCAGCTGTGCCGGGGTCATGTTATAGCAGGTGTTGCCGTAGGCGGGGTAGGGGTTGAACTCGATGTCCAGCAGGCCGGGCAGGGTCTGCCCGTCGTTGGTCCAGCCGCCACCGTTTTGTACAAAGTAGCGGGCCTGATCGGCGCCGGAGGAAGTGCGGGGGTTGGCGAAGTGGTAGGCGCCGCGCACCATACCGACGGAGGCTGAGCCGCTGTACTGCTGCCGGAAGTAGGGGTTGGTGTAGTATGCACCTTCGGTGGCCTTCACGTAGGCGAATCGGGAGCCTGCCGCCCAGGCGCTTGCCCAGTCTACGTTCTGCTGGTACGAGGAGACATCCATGCCGAGGGTGCCGCCGCTGGGGGTCCAGGCGGAGCGGCCAGGAGCCAGTGCCTGCGCTGAGGAGCTACCCGCGGAGAGTCCGCTCAGGGTGGCCGCGGAGGCGGGGGCTGAGGTCGCACCGGTGCGGGCGTTGGCGGTGCCCAGGCGTTCGCGCTCGCCGGCGCCCATGGCGGGGTTGTTGCGTTCGACCTGCGCGGGATCCGGGGCGGGTGCGTAAGTGAGGTCCTCGTACGGGGTGTTCGCATCGACGGCCTGTGCGCCGGTGGAGGCAGATGCGGTAGCCGCGGGGTTTGTGGAAGCCTCGGGGGCTGCGAAGGCTGCAGGAACAGTGGCCAGGGAGGAGACTAGGAGCGAGAGGGCGCCGGCTGATGCCATAAGGGAGCGGGCCGCCGCGGAGCGCCCGGCAGTCTGAAGTTTCTTCATGTGTTATGCCTGTGTTTGAGGTGAATGTGAATAGGTGTGATCCCGGCACGCGGTGGAACGGGCCGGTGCGGAGCGAACGGGTCGTTCTGCAACGGGCGTACGTGTGCGGTTGCCGGTGATGTGAGTGAAATGGTGACCGCATTCGGGCGCGACAATCCGTTGAGGGTACAGTAGTCCCTCATGGATTTGTGGTTGGATTCTTGCCACCGGAAGAAGATACGCCACTACAGGGGTAGCGGGCCGGTGATGGAGTGGCAGGCGCCGATGGGCACAGGTAACAGGGTACGGCACGAGCGGCGTGAAACGCAATGTTTCTGGGGTTTTTGGACGGCCTTTTCTCACCTATGCACTTTTATTTAGGGCTATACGGTGGAGGGGAAGTGTGGGGGTGGCAAGAGGGTATGAAAGAAGGGGTGGGCCGCACACACAAAGACCCACCCCTCAGTTTCCGGGTACTTGTTTTTGGCGCGGCCTCGCACCGGTACCCGGAGTTTCATGATCGATGCAGGAGAGATGAAACCATCGATCACTGTGTGGTGCCGTTCGGCACGTTTTGAATCGCGCATTCCGCACCCGAATGCATCCGTCTCAACCGTTGAACGGGAGGTCCGGTGCGATGGGGCGGGGTATACACGAAAGCTCAGCGATTCCCTGGGGTGGCTATGCTAGCCCAGTCCTAGAGGAATTTGGCAATGTCCTCGACCAGAGGCTTGAGGGTCTCGCGGTCGGTGTATTCTGCCTTGCCGGTCTTGTAGCATTCGAGCATCTGCTTGATGCCCTCGTTGGGGTGCGGGTTGGCCATGAGCCATGCGCGCACCGGGCCCTTGAGGGCGGTCTTGTGAGCCAGCGAAATCTTATCGAAATCGATGCCGCCACGCAGGTGGTAGACGGGACGACCCTCGGTCAGCTCGGGGGTGTAGCTCTTGGCTACAGCCTTGTCCAGTAGCTTCTTCGAGTACTCGCCAGTGAAGGATACGGTGAAGAACGCGGTGCGGTTCTTCTTCGGGGCGATAACCGGCAGAATCTTCTTGCGAAGGGCCGGGGCGCCATTGAGGAATCCACCATAGTCGCTACCTGCAATCACGAAGGCATCGAATGCCTCTGCCTGCTCGGGGGTTACCTTGGCGGCGGGGACAGTCTCAACCTCGGGGGCCTGCGGGAGTGCACGCAAATCTTCTGCCAGCCAGGTGGCATACTGTTCGGTGTAGCCGTAGGTGGAGCCGAAGATAATCAGCACGCGAGTAGTCATCTGTGTACCTTCCAGATATATTTCGCATTTCAAATACTAATTATTGCTTCCAATATATGCTAGGCGCGCGAAAATGTGAAATCGCCTAGCCGTGGAAGCCTTGTTCATTTTCTCATAGGTGACCGCGAGAGGGGACCCTGCCCTCTAAACCCGCCCGAAGGTTAATGGGTGTGACCAATTATT
>OFCR01000306.1_pt1 | contig 15518 bp, 3 predicted proteins | sample 1520881 | NCBI WGS metagenome assembly OFCR01 (sample SAMEA2699032, study PRJEB24076) | metagenome | biome: Human gut stool | place: Spain | collected 2012-09-23
TTCCTTATCCTCATCGTCTTTATAGTAAATACGAGCATCAATAGGATCAATAAAGGGAAGGAGAAAAATCTGGCAGTCCTCAAACTCGATGGGCACGAAAGCCTCCTCCAGACGTGTGCTCAAATGAAGGCCCTGAGGTTGAAAAAAGTCTCGCCCAAAATGCAAACGTTCAGCCCCATCGTGATTGCCACTGATAGCATAAACAGGAATCTGCTCTTCTAAGACCAAACGGGCCAAGGTCTTATTAAAAAGCTTAATGGCATCCACAGGCGGTACCGCACGGTCATAGAGATCACCCGCAATGATGACCCCATCCACCTGTTCCGAAATCGCCAAATCCACAATTTGTTGAAAAGCCCACTCCTGCTCCTCCAACAAAGACCAGCCATTGAGCGTTCGCCCTACATGCCAATCTGACGTATGTAAAAACTTCATGACAGTCTCCTCATTACTTTTGTCTTACTCTATTGTACCTTATCAAGCTGAATACTGCTTAAAAGAGTCACAAACTTAGTGACGTTTCTTGCTTTTTATCTGTAAAGACAAAAAATCTCTCCCGAGCAATTCACTCAAGAGAGATTTTATTTTTGGATTTTATGAGAGACAAGGTTTGGAAATCTTAGTCTTGTTTTTTACGACGGTTCATAGCTGCAAGTCCAGTCATGAGTCCCATGACAACAACACCCATTGCTTCGAGGTTGTTACCTGAGTCACCTGTTACTGGCAATTGTTCATCGCCTTCCTTAGCTTTATCAGAACCATCTGCCTTCTTACCATCTTTATTTCCAGATTTCTTCTTATCTGAACCTTTACCGTCTGAAGCACCATCAGCTGCTGAACCTGAACCAGAACCCTTAGATCCTTTAGCACCGTTTGAAGTTGCTTTAACAGCTTTAGAAGTTGAGCTTCCACCATTAGCAGTTGAAGGTGTTGAACCATCTTCAACCTTGCGGTAGATGTAAGTAACAACTGTTTGACCTTCAGTCATCTTGTCTGTTGATTTACCTTCTTGACGAATCAATTCGTATTTCACACCATTACGGTAGATGTAACGGTCGCCGTGAAGGTTAACATCAGCACCAACAGAGTTAGTGATTACAAGCGGCATCTTGATTTGGTTACCATATTCATCACGGTAGATAACGACGATTGTACCAACTTCTTTGTTAACTGCAGGTTTAGCAGGTTCTGCATTGACCAACTTGTAAACAACCTTAGTATCTTCACCAGGATTGCTTGGTGTCACACCAGTTTTATCAGCCTTGTAACCTTTAATTTCAGGAACAAGTGTCATAGCAGCCTTGGTTGGGTCATTAGGGTCATTTGTGTAAGCGATTCCTTCAGCACCTGGGATTGGATTACCTTTTTCGTCAACAGGAATAATCTTACCAAATTTAGTGTAAGTAACCGTTTCAACCTTGCTGTCCATAGTAACATCTTGAGCAGCTACACGGCCTTTATCAGCGAAGTAACCATTAACCAAAGGTGTGAGGACGAGATCAAATTTAGTCTTATCGGCCTTCCATTCACCAGTTGTAAGAATATCACCTGTTACAGAATCAAGGGTCAATGAACGTTTCCATTGTGCCTTTTGAACACTGTCTGCTGGCAATTTCGCATGGCTGTCTTTACTTGCATAATGAACAGTGTAAGTCACATCCTTGAGGTAGGCATCTTTAGCAGGCCATTTTGGACCATTTGGTTGGTTAGGATAGATTGGCGTACCTGGTTCGTGAGCATCATCTGGATTAAAGTCAAGCGCAACACGTTTGAAGCTTACTGTCCAAGCTTGATCTACCGTACTGTCCAAATCAAATGTTGCACCAGCTGGGTAACCATCTGTCACAAGGACATAGCCAAGTTCTTGATAGTGTTTGATGCGTTCAGCTGTTGAATAACCAACTGCTTCGCCAGATTTACCAGCCAAAGCAACAGTTTCAAGCGTTGAACCACCAGTTTCATCACGATAAGTAACACTTGCTTTTTGGTCATTCTTAACATAGACAACCTTAGTATCGCTAGACAAATCACCTGGTGTCGCAGGTACAACCTTAGCAGTGTATCCTGGGATAGTTGGCAAGTTCTTGTCAACAGCAATCATCTTAGTTGGATCGTTAGGATCGTTGATGTAGGCAGTATCTGAAACACCTGGAATTGGATTGCCATTTTCATCCACAATGATGAATTTACCAAAGGCCTTATAAGTTACGGTATCAGTTGCTTCTGGAGCATCTGGAGTAACTGTCTTACCACCTGCTAGGGCTTTATCTGCAAAGTAACCTGTTACAACAGGAACCTTAACGCTAGCATAGGTGTGGCTAGCTTCATTCCAAGTCACTTTACCAGTTGCTTGGTTATCCTTACCTGCAAAAGTATAGTCAGATTTTACATCTGCAGCTGGTGTCTTGTCACCTGCACCTTGGAAGGTAACCGTTTGTTTAGTAGCTTTAGTCACATCATTAACAATAGCTACGTAAACGACACGTGTATCTTCACCAGGATTTGATGGAGACACTGGAAGGGCTTTAACAGTGTAACCAGCGATACTTGGAATTGTCTTGTCGATGGCAATCATCTTAGTCGCATCATCTGGATCGTTTGTATAAGCAGTTGTTGAGACACCTGGAATTGGATTACCATTTTCATCAACGGCAATGAATTTACCAAAGGCCTTGTAAGTCACTGTATCAGTTGCATTTGGGGCATCTGGAGTAACTGTCTTACCGCCAGCTACTGCTTTATCCGCATAGTAGCCAGTCACAACTGGAGTCTTAACTGTGCCGTAAGTATGGCTCGTTGCTGTCCAAGTTGTTGTGTTAGTTGTAGGATCTTCTTTACCGCTAAAGCTAAAGTCATTTTGAGTGTTAGCAGCTGGTGTCTTAGCATCAGCACCTGTATAGCTAACGGTTTGACTGGTTGCCTTAGTCACATCTTTAGTATCTTTTTCAACGATAATGTGGTAATGGTAACCTGGTGCCAAATATTGACCGCCACCATTAGCATCAATAGAAGCATCTAAACCTTGAGCGCCATTGGCAAATTGAACGAGGTCAACGACACGGCTTTGATTGTAAGCCCAAGAACGATTTGAGCGAATCGTTGCAATACCGTTAACATAATCATATTGACGTTCTGCTTTCAAAACATCCACATAAGCATTAGCTCTAGACTTATCAGCAGATGCGTACTTGATACGGTAACCTGCTGGCACTGGTGGAAGTTCTGTTATACCGGCATCATAGATTTTATTGTAAGTTTTACCGTTTGCTGTGATTGTTTCAGTAGAGTTGTTAATACGGTAGGTTGAAGAGTTTGGAATCTTATTTCCAGCTTCATCCACATAGTCGATAATACCAAGGTTGGCATAGTTTACGACAACCACATATCTACCAGTCGCATCGTCAATGTAGTCATAAGCTCTCATGACACCATCGCTATCACGACCGACTTTAAGGTGGTTGATGTAGTCAATGTTAACAAAGTACTGTTGACGTTCTGGCAAATAGTTCAACTTATAGCCAAGGTTAGTCAAGTCAGGGTTGGTTGAGCCTGCTCCAGCATTGGTCAAAACAGTAAGTGCATCAACTGGACGAAGGTCACGGTTTGCGACTGCAAGTCCCATAGCATTGATGAGGTTTTCAGAGTTAAGACTAGCTTCGGCTGCGTTTAATTCGCTGCTTGTCACAGCCAACTCGCTTGTAGCTACTTTAAGGACGCTATTAACAGCCTTTGATTCTGTGCTAGTAGCTTCTGTTGCTGTTGCAACTGAAGTGGCTGCACCAGTCGTTTGAGCTGACACTTGATCAGCTACAGGAGCCTCAGTAGCTGCTGTTGAGCTAAGGGCTTGTGCACTTGTAGCCACTGAAGTTGCTTGTGCTGTTGCAGACTCAGAGCTAGCTTGTGAAGCAGCATGTGACGCTACTTCTGAGCTAGCTGCTGTTTGACTAGTCGAAGTTGCCTGGCTGGCTGGTGCTGCTGATTGGGGCTGTTCGCTGGCCAAAGCCACAGTTGACACTGAGCTTGGTGCGTTCTCTGTTGTTGTTGGGGCCGTTGATGCCGCTGCCGGTGTTGACTGTTCTACAACCACATCAGGTTCAGCAGTTGTTGCCATACCTGTAGTAGCTGGTGCTACCGTTTCATCAGCTTGTGCGCCCTGTGCATTTGAAAAGATTGAAACTCCCAAAAGAACAGAGGCTACACCAAAGCTGTATTTCCGTAATGAAAAATGTTGGCGTTTATTAAACATATCTCTCATAGTAATAAAATTCCTCAATATCCAAATTACTTTATATACGTCTTCCATTTTATACCATAATTATTAAATTGTCAAATATATACTAATAATTGTTTGTGAATTTAATTTTTCTTAGAAAACATTAATCTTTGTCCCTTATCTAAATCCTTTGATTTATCAAAGCGTTCTAACCACAACTTTCCAAAATGAACCACTTTGTCAGTTTTATAATTTTCAAAAGACTTTCATAAGCAGACCGTATTTATTAAAAATCCGTCTCAACACTACTCTTTTATGTCCTTTTTATGATAGAGATTAAAAGATACAAGAAAGGTCATTGACAGCCTAGCCTTATGCTTTCCCAATTGCCAATCTAATGATAGAAACCACCTCTCTCTGCTAATTTTTTGACAAGACTCAAAAATCCCCTTGGATGTTTTCCAAGAGGGATTCTTTGAGCTATTATTTGAAAATAGAGCTTGTGAAACTATCTGTTTCTTGCAAGAGTTTCTTGTAGACAGCTTCTTTGAGTTTAGTCGTATGACTTGTTGACACTGACTTATTACCATTCTTATCCGTCTTGATACTTGCTGCATCTTTGGCAACAGCATCCTTGAACAAGGTTAATAAATCATTGTAAGAGGCTACACTTGTGCCATCAATCGTTACTGGTGTTAAGCCATGAGACGCTTTGTCTTTCACTTCTTTGAAGTAGGCTTTCTTGAAGGCTTCTAATGAGTTGAACTTCCCATCAGAAATCTTGTTAATAATAAAGTCATCGCCAAGGGTGTTCTTACCAGCCGCTTTGGCTTCTTGTTTATACTTGTTCGTCGCATAGCCTAGGAAGCCTTTTTCATAGCCGTAGTAACCCCAGAGTCTGAAAGTATTATGCTTAAAGGACATAGCACCAGGAGAACCCTCGCTGGTATTTCCGCCATAAATAGCAGACATCATAGGGACATTGACATAGGCAGAAGCGAAATCATCTGGTTTATAGACACCATTGCCCGGTCCACGATTGGTCATGAAGTTGTTATCCACAAGGTCGTCAATAGAAGTCAATTTAATGGCCTTTTCACTTTCATTCAAAGGACGAACCTTATCGTATTGATTTTTGCTGCTACCACGCATTTCCTTATCGACCTTCTTGAACCATGCGTTATTGAGGTCCTGGTTGCCTTGACTGAGGACCGCTTCCCCTTCAAGTGAGTCAAGAAGCATGAGAGTATCATTGTAACCCTTCATATAATGGTCGATGGCTTCACGTGAATTCAACTTGTTTGGATTAGTATCATACCATTGGTTACCATCGTTAGGGCGTTCAAAGGCCATATTAAGTCCTAGTGCTCCGTATTCACCTTGGTGACCTTGAGTCGCAGGAGATTGGAGCATTCCTTGAGCATAGGCTTCAACATTCGTACCTTCACGACGACCGAAATCGCCAAAGTAGGCAATACGGTCATTGATGTGGGTCGTTTCATGTGTGAATGCAGAGGCTCCGTACTCACTGACCACATTAGACATGATAAAGGTTACCTTGGCACGGTTATCGTAGGCATTATCGTAAATAGACGCATAAGCACCAGCCACAGCACCATTATCTCCATAGTATTCACCGACTGGACCATAGATTTCACGAATTGGCGCATAGATATCTGTACTGTCTTTAAATTGACCGTAGCGATCTGGCCAACCTGGCCAACCATGACCCCAGACATAGTAACCTTCCCAGACCGGAATGACAATATCCTTGAACAATCTGTCCTTAACCTTATCGGTAGCCAATCGTTGCCAGAAATCAAGATAGTTAATTTGACGTTGAGCAGCCAAATCAATCTCAGGCTTGAATTTTTCCAGAGTCGTATTGTACTTATTGGCTGTACCATAAGTCATGGTGTCATAGGTTGAAATCAAGAACATCTGAGTCTTATCAAGATTCAACAAAGGAAGAATCATCTTTCGATGCAAGCCACGGGTTAAGTTATCATAAGCACGGTACTTGTGCTCACCAACACCTTGGTTTTGAGAAGCTTTCTCGACAACGTAGACCTTATCCTTAGTCGCATCAATGAACCAGTCGTTCATATTATCAATAGTGGTAAAGAGTTTTCGATTGTAGTTGAGGAAGTCGTTTAAATCTCCAGATTTAGTATATTTAGCTAGAACTTCACCGAAAGCATCGTATGTTCTTGAACCACTGATATTATTTTCCTTAGAGCCAATTTCAATCAAGCGGTCAAGAACATCCACATTGTTACCATAGAAATCTGGTTTAAAGAGCATGAGTTCCTTGATATTGACATCATCAAATTTCACACCATAGTAGCGATTCAAGTAGGTTAAACCTAGCAAAAGGGCAGCCTTATTTTTCTCAACCTTGTCAAGAATCATTTGTTGGGCAGCAGGTGATTGGTTGAGTTGATGGTCCTCATTTTCAACCAGCTTAGTGACAAGGTTAGTCAAATTAGCTTTTACAGCGTCAAAGCTTTCTTCCAAGTAAAGATTCTTAATAGCATTGACCTTGTTTCCTCCGGTACGACCAAGTTTTTGGTAAATCGGGTCAGACTGCAGCTCAATCGGTTTAAGGATATCGACAATACCGTTGATGAGGCTTGAGTGGTCTTTTTGAACGATATTTGGGGTGTACGTGATACCCAAATCAGTAACATTGTACTCCTTAACGTTGCTCAATCCTTCGGAACTATCTGAAAGCTTGAAGTAGTCTTTGGTACCATCAGCATAGTGAACAATAATCTTGTTAGCATCACTTAAATCTGTGACAAAATTACTGTCTTTCATTGGTGTCACTGAGAGCACATCTTTGGTATTCAGGTTATGGTCTTTAGCCAGTTTGTTTGCTTGATAGACAATATAATCTTTGTTATAGAAGGGTTGAAGTTTCTCGATATTCTTGTAAGCCTTGCTATATTCAGGCTTGTAATCTTGAATATTGGCGAAGTCTGATGGAATAGAAACATTGTTAAGAGTATTCAAATCGTAAGGCTCACTAACAAATGTATCAGCTGTGATCTTGTAGCCTTCAACACGCTTATCAGCTTCTTCCTTAGTCAAATGTTTGAGTTTTTTCGGACTCTTGGTATCTCTACCAGTGCCATCTTCGGCAGAGCTATAGCCGATAACGCCAAAGAGGTCTTTGATATGAGGTCCACCATCTTCGTCATCCACATCATTAGAAGCAAAGATTTCTTGACCTTTGACAACCTTGGCATAGGTCACGTTGTCTTGAACAGCTCCGTAAGGCCAAGTCTTGGCAACAATACCACCAACATATCTTGTGTTTTTAACATCAAGCACACCTTTAGCTACTGAGTTTGTTACTCTAGCCTTGGTTCCTGACTTCCAGCTATTAAGCATGTAGGTGACATATGGTACCAGCATACTGGCATTGGCATTATTGGCCGTAATAGTCGCATCCACATAGGCTCTGTTAACAAATCCCATGTAGTTTGAGCCAGCAACCCCACCAACTGTTGAGTTATTACCAACAGAGTTAATCTTACCGATGAAGGCGACATTTTCAATCTTACCATCTTCATCAATCTTATTGACAATACCTGCAACGTCATTATTACCAGTAACTGAACCAGTCACCTTAACATCTTCAATCAAACCTTTGTTTTTAAGGTTAAATCCAACCGTCGCGATTTGATTTTGACCAGGGCGATTGATGTCTACATTTTCAAAGTTGACATTCTTGATAGTTCCGCCATTGATGACATTAAACAATGGATGCTCCAAATCATAGATGGCAAAGCGTTTGTCACCATCACTAATCAACTTACCAGTAAATTCTGAGGTAATGTATGACTTGCCATTTGGAACGATGTGGCGAGCACTCATGCTTTGGCCAAGTCTAAACTCACCTGATGGATTAGCCTGAATGGCATTGACCAACTCACCAAAATCATAGTAAACATTAGCTTGGCTAGGCTTTGGTTTCTCAATGTAGTAGCTATAGGTTTGAGCAAAGTGATTTTGGGCATCCCGTTGCACCAAATTGTCCGCCTCTGCAGTTACCTTATAAACCGCTTTACCATTAACTGTTGTCTCTTCGATAGACTTGACAGCCAAGTAAGTAGTCTTTTGATCTGCCGAAGTCATCTTCAAGTAATAATTCGTGAGGTCTTGAGGTACAGCTGTCAGACGGGTCTCATCCACTTCTGTCTGATTGTCATACTTAATCAAATCTGTACGAGCAAGGTCCTTAATCTCAACTTTCTTGAGGTCAAGTTGGATGGTTTGATCTTCCAAGACTTGACTTTCCTCACCATTGCCACGATTAAAGGTCATGGTTGTTGTAAGTGTATAAGGCTTGTAATAAGCTAAGTTGGTTAGGTCAGCAGTCAAGGTCGTGCTAGGAATATCAAGCGTTTGGACAACTTGTCCATCTTGCTTAAGGACCGCTTTAATAGTCGTAATGGTTGCTGAACCTGGATTAGTCAAGTTGTAGCTCAGTTTAGCACTGCGACCCAAATCATCCTTGTCAATCTGTGTCAGTGTAAGCACAGGCTTTTCTGACACCTTAGTCCCTTTATGAACGATACGGTCTTGAACAGGAACGAGCACGGTTTCAGTGACAGTTGGTGGCTCAGACGTCTTATTCCCTTTATAGGTCTTATAAACCTTGGTAATTTTATTTTGACCTTTTTGGCCTTCTTGAACAACCTTAAGAGTGCCCTTTTCAAGACTATCATCCTCTTGGATAATTTCCTTAAATGGAAGCTCTACAATAGATTCTTCAGTCGTTGTTCCGTCTAGAGACTTGCTACCACGACGGATTTTTCTAGGTTGTGGCACCTCGATAACCTTACCTGACACAATAGTTGGCTCACCAACCTTGACACCATCAATGGTTTGGTAAATCTTCTGGATTTCTTGGCTACCTTTTTGCCCCTCTTGTTCGACAACTTCTTCATCCACATACTTGCTATCATCAGTGATAACTTCGATTGGATAATCAATGGCTTGCGTTTCAGTCTCTGTAACGCTTCCGACAACTGGGTTATGAACAGGATTCTCATCTTGGACCAGAGCCTCACCTTCGTGGCCTGGTTCCTGAGTACCTTTAGCTTCAAGTTTGCCTGTATACTCTGGATTGGCTGGCTGAACAGTTGCTTCACCTTCGTGGCCTGGTTCTTGAGTACCTTTAGCTTCAAGTTTGCCTGTATATTCTGGATTGGCTGGCTGAACGGCAGCTTCACCTTCGTGGCCTGGTTCTTGAGTACCGTTGGCGCTAATTGGGCCTGTATATTCCGGTGCGGCTGGTTGAACGAGCGCCTCGCCCTCATGACCAACTTCTTGGGTACCATTGGCACTAATTGGGCCGGTATATTCTGGCGCTGCTGGTTGAACCCAAGCTTCACCCTCATGACCAACTTCCTGTGTACCATTGGCACTTATAGTATCGCTACTGATTGGACCAGTATACTCGGGATTGACAGGCTGAACAGCAGCCTCCCCTTCGTGACCAATTTCTTGCGTGCCATTAGCACTGATTGGTCCTGTATATTCTGGTGTAGCTGGTTGAACCCAAGCTTCACCCTCATGACCCACTTCTTGCGTGCCATTAGCACTGATTGGACCAGTATACTCTGGGGCGGCTGGTTGCACAGTCGTTTCACCTTCGTGACCGACTTCTTGCGTGCCTTTAGCACTTGTTGGCGCACTGTTTTCAGGAACACTTGGTTGAACGAGAGATTCTCCCTCGTGCCCGATTTCCTGACTACCCTTTTGCCAACTTCTTTCAGTCGTTTCTTTATCAGTGGCTTCTTGCTTTGGTGCCTTATCGTCTTTTATGGATGGTTCAAGCCCTTTAAAAACCGTCTCTAAAGGCTGTTCAAGTTCAGGTTTTGCGGAGTAACGAAGATAACCAACATATTCGTAACCATCGATGGTGATAACACCCTTAGCCAAATCCTCTGCACTAGCAACTGCCACGGTCTGATTAAAAGCACGCAATTCCTTATTTTGCAAAGCAAGCACTTCAACCGGCATAAAGAGAGTTTGCCCTGTAGCCCCAATCAAAACCAGACCAATAAGTTTTTTACGGTGTTTTTTTGAAAACAGAAGGACAGCCATACTTGCTGTTGCCAACCCTAAACCTGTCGCCGCCCATTCTGTACTGCCTGTCTGAGGTAAGGTAGCCTGCGTGTTTCCCTTACGTTTATAGACCAAATAAAACGTATCTTCATTTTGATAGTCCTTAGGAATGGCATGGACCACTTGTTTCTGCTCTGCTGGTGTCAATTCATTTTCAGTAACATAGGCCAAATGCACTGAAGCATCAGCACTAACTTGGTCCGCCTCAACGGGTTTAGACACGAAAAGACCACCTGCTATTAAGAATGTTCCAATAGCAACTGGTCCAACACCAACTGACAACTTACGAATAGCGTATTTTGTCACTTTTTCAACAACATGATTTGCTTGTTTCATTCATAAACTTCCTATTTGTTAATCGTTGTACCCCAAAGGCACGTCAAAAACAAAGACGTTATCGAATAAACACGCACTTTATGCATTTATTAACCTTCTTCCGAAGTCTATCATATCCTTTTTTTAATGTTTAGGCAAGTATTTTCTCTAATTTTTAATCAATATAAAAAACTATTTTTCATCTGAGACTCAGTCTCTATGAAAGTTCTTAAACCGTTTCATAATAGGATTAGTATACATAGTATTTTCTATCAGTTTAAGTATCTTGAATCAAAACCAATCGCCATCCAATCTTTAGAACGTCTATGACCTAGCAGTTTCCACTCTTTTTATCTAATATTTTAATATGATACTTACTCTCAAAAGCACACAAAAGAGACCCACCCCTTTCGGGATGAGTCTATTTTTCGAAAACTGAAATAGTCATACTAACTATATTGAGGTTTTTGGTCTTTTGACTATTTTAGTCTTCTTTTTTGCGTTTTCCTGCTAAACCAAGTCCAGCAATTGTCATCAAACCACCAAAGAGGGTAGCTACTAATGATGTGTTTTCACCTGTTTCAGGCAATGCTTGTTTCTTAGTAGCGGTTGAAACTGATGACATTTCTGGATTAGCTGGTGCTGCAGATGATGCTGGGGTTTGTTTATGCATCATAGGAGCTGGAGCTGCCTTAGGTGCTGGAATAGTTGTTGCTGGAATGTTCTTATCCGCATCAGTACGAGGATCTACAACCTTAACTGTGACTGGCACTTCATCGATTGAGCCATCTGGGTAAGTCACAACGACTGTTGTTCCTTTATCACCTGGAGTTGTTGTATCCACTGGTGTCTTGAATTCAAACTTAGTTCCATTTGGAAGGTCACCAACGTTGCCGATTGAGTTCTTAGCGTCTGGCGTTTCACCAACATTAACGGTTTGGTCCTTAGGTGCTGGTGTGTTCTTATCTGCGTCAGTGCGAGGATCTACAACCTTGATAGTAACTGGCACTTCATCCGTTGAACCATCTGGATAAGTCACAACGACTGTTGTTTCTTTATCTCCTGGAGTTGTTGTATCCACTGGTGTCTTGAAGTCAAACTTAGTTCCATTTGGAAGGTCACCGACATTGCCGATTGAATCTTGAGCTTTTGGTGTTGAGCCTGGGGTCACTGTTTGAGCCTTAGTTGTTGGATCATTCTTATCCGCATCGGTATGAGGATCTACAACCTTGATAGTAACTGGCACTTCATCCGTTGAACCATCTGGGTAAGTCACAACGACGGTTGTACCCTTATCGCCTGGAGTTGTTGTATCCACTGGTGTCTTGAATTCGAACTTAGTTCCATTTGGAAGGTCACCGACATTACCGATTGACTTCTTAGCATCTGGCGTTTCACCAACATTAACGGTTTGGTCCTTAGGTGTTGGTGTATTCTTATCCGCATCTGTACGAGGATCTACAACTTTAACTGTGACAGGAACTTCATCAATTGAACCATCTGGGTAAGTCACAACTACGGTTGTTCCTTTATCACCCGGTGTTGTAGTGTCAACTGGAGTCTTATAAGTGAAAGTTGTACCGTTTGGCAAGCTATCAACGTTACCGATTGACTTCTTAGCGTCTGGCGTTTCACCAACATTGACGGTTTGGTCCTTAGGAGTTGGTGTGTTCTTGTCCGCATCAGTTTGTTTAGCCGTGATTTCAATCAGAACATTAACTGTTTCTGTTGTACCGTCAGGATAAGTGACTTGCATTGGCACATTTACTAAACCACTTGTTGCATTTTCAGCAATCTTACTAGTGATAGCACCTGTCGCTTTATCAACTGACACAGAAGTGACACCAGCAGGTAAAGTTCCAGCCTTGAAAGTTGTTCCTGAAGGAACTGGAACCACTTTGCCTTCCACATCACGAATCAGTGGAATTTGTGGTTGAGTGGTACCACCTGCCGTAATAATAGCTTTTTCATAACTAACATCATAAGTTTGACTCTTAGGCGCATTAACAGTCAATAAGTTAGTATCCAAGAAGGCGTTCGCATATGAACCTTGATGAACCCCTTCCGTATTACCACCCCATGAACGTTGGATGAGATTGAGGTTTGGTTTAACCCCACGTTCCATCCATTGTTCAAAAAGCAGCATACCATTGTTTTTCTTAATTTCATTATTAAGTTTCTTAGCCAATTCAACAGAATCAATGGTATTTTTAAACTTATAAGAAATGGTATAAGAGCCAAGCTGACCAGAAGCTGTACCTAAAACATTCTTATCAAGATTGTTTCTAACTCGGTCAACATCACTTTGAGATGGATTAGATTTAGTAGCAATACTGATTTCGTCTGTATTACGTGTATCAAGCTTACCAGACGAATCCATTGTTAATTTAATTTTATTAGCACCACTTACAATAGAGCCATCTGCATCTGATTTGTAAATATAGGTTTCATTCAGATTCAAATATGGTAAAAGGCTCTTTGGGATAACCTGTTCAATATAAGGCACGGATTGGAATGTATTAGAACCCAGATTAATAACACCCATAGCCGCAGAAACCTTCATCGTATATACCAATTCGATGGAATCTGCTTTTCCGTCGCTTGTAAAACGAGGTAAGACTTTAAGCGTTGGTTGAGTATTGACACCTGTTCCAGGCGTACCTGTGAATGAGTTGCTTACACCATTGTCAGATGCAGCTTTTCTAGCATTTTGTGAGGCAATAAACCATGAGTTATCAATACTTTCACGTACCAATTTGTTTGGAATGACTCTACCATAGTCCTTACCAGTTACCCATGCAGAAGAGAATGACAATGGTGTATTAGCAAGACCTAGGTCTCTCAATGTTTTACCGTTTTTCAAGGTAATAGTAATCGGATGGTCATAAGCTGCCCCGATACCACCTGATGCTACCGTATCATTTTGAATTGGTACTGACCAAACAGAACCATTTTCATATCGTGTGAATTCTTTTGCTGCACCTGAATAAGTTGGTTTAATCGTTATTTTATCAATATTTTCGTAGAAAGTTGGATTTTGGAAATTCAAAATCATGTGGGCCCCAAATGGGAAATTGCTATCTTTAGCCCAACCACCTGCTAATCTTGTCCAAGATGTTCCAGTTAAAGAAATACTACCATCAGAATTGACCTTATTAAATTCAACCCCAGCATTTTTAACAACATATGGCGATTCTTTATCTGATGTAATACCAGTAGAGTCGAATTTGTTTGCAATGGTAAGAGAAGAGTCAGTTGGCTTGATAGCTCCATTTACAGTAACAGGAGATACATTGAGCTGCTTCGTTGTGTTTTTACCTGAAGCATCTGTTGCCGTAGCAACCACCTTACCACCTGATGATGGGCGTTTGAAGGTATAAATCCCGTTAGCACCACTAATAGAGACTTCCTGTCCATCAAGCGTCACTTTCACTGTTGAAGCCGCATCTGTACGAATAGTAACGTATTCTTCACCAGCTTCAATTGAAGCAGCGAGACTCTTGTTTGATGTTTCCGTTGCAGATGGAGCAGCAGTCCCTTCCGAAAGTGCACGACGTGAACGAACACGTGGTTTCTCAGCTGCTGTTGAATCAGCAGAAGCAGATTGACCTGGCGCAGATGCCTTAGATGGTGAAGGTTGTGGCGTTTCAGAAGATGTAGCTACTGCCGGTGCTTCTGAAGAAGCTGGCGCTTGTGAAGCAACCCTTGGACTGCTTGTTTCAGCTGTAGTGGCTGCTAAACTTGATGTTGTTGCAGCTTCTACACTTGGTGTTGCAGAAGATGCTGGCGCTGCCTCTGCAGCTGGAGCAACAGAACTTGAAGCCACTGGTGCCTCTGATACGCTACTTGTAGCAGGTGTCGCACTTGTATTCAGCAAGGACTGTGTCGTTTCAGTTGACGCAGCTACTGGTGCAGAGGCTGATACTGACGTATCAGTGTTTTCATCGGCTTGTGCACTTGTACCAATCATGACTAAGGTACCAAGTAACACCGAACAAACACCGATATTCAATTTTCGAATCGAAAATCGACTTTTCTTTTTGTTGAATAAATCGTTAGACATTATTCTCCACAACAATTGGAAATCTCACTATCCAATTGTCCTTCCTAAATAATACTCTAACCCCCTTTCATTATATTATCAAAAAAAATATGAAATTTCAATAGGAAATAACACTTTTTTATTATTTTCTTATTTTATAATTCTAAAAATACTAATTTCTACAACACCTATTACAGTAGCCAAGATAGCCAATATCTTCTCACATAAACAGACTTATAAGTGATTTCATGGAGAAACACTCTACACATTACCTCGTACTCCTCTCCTTTATTTCTAAAATATAATAATCTGACAACTATTTTTATCAGTTATTTTTAATGTTTATTTTAAATCATAACCACCCGTCTAATGATATTAAACTGTCTACTTGACAGGGGGCATATCAATAGCGGGTGGTTTATTTGTTTCGCACCTTCGGAGCGAAACGGACTTACAGTCTCACATCACAAAAGAGACCCACCCCTTTCGGGATGAGTCTCTTTTTCGAAAACTGAAATAGTCTAACTAACTATATTGAGGGTTTTGACCTTTTTTACTATTTTAGTCTTCTTTTTTGCGTTTTCCTGCCAAACCAAGTCCAGCTGCCGCAAGGATTCCTCCGAGAGCCATAGCTGCCATAGACGCATCGTCACCTGTTTCAGGGAGTGCTGGTCCTTTAGGAGCTTCTGGTGTAGTTGGTGGTGTCACTGGTGGAACCACTGGTGTTGGAGGAGTTGGAGGAGTTGGTGGTGTTGGTGGTGTTGGTGGTGTTGGTGGTGTTGGTGGTGTTGGTGGTGTTGGTGGTGT
>OFCR01000335.1_pt1 | contig 13967 bp, 8 predicted proteins | sample 1520881 | NCBI WGS metagenome assembly OFCR01 (sample SAMEA2699032, study PRJEB24076) | metagenome | biome: Human gut stool | place: Spain | collected 2012-09-23
ATCTGGCAAACTCGGTCGGCTCTTATAGATATCGTACACATCTTTCAAGTGATATTTTTTATTCACATAGTTCGTCACAGACTTTTGTGCTTCCTGGTCAAAATATTTTTGGAAGCTCTCAGTCCGAGACTTACTATTCAAATACGTTCCAACCGTGTACGGACGGGTACCCATCTGCTTCAAAGTACTCGAATCACCGATCTTACCGGCAGGAGCCTCATACTTCTTATTCTTGGTTACGGCTGTGGTCATGCCCTTCCACGTAAGATCTTCGACACGCACGTCCTTACCCGTACCCCATGACTCAAAGGCGCTCTGTCCCATCGATGAAACAGTATCAGCCGATACGCTAATACTCTTACGAATCCCCTTTTCGCTAACGCCAGGAATGTACTTAGAGGCAAGCTGCGATACCTTAGTTTTCGACAAAGAACCAGATACCGGGCTAATCATACTATTCAGACCACCAAAAGCCATACCAGAGGCAACCTTGAAGGCGTGTTCCTCCGGCGAGTACTTATGCTTTCCACCGGTTAGAACACTCAAAACCGCGTCCTTAGTACCATCAACAGCGCTGCTCACGCCGCTTTTAGCGCCTTCCACAGTCATACGCACCTTGGCGGCTTGCCATACACGTGCCGGAGTAGATGCCATTAGCTTACCGGTACCATTCGCAGCGCCTTTGAACAGCTTGGTTGCAGCGCCATTCGCCCACTTACCCATACCACCGCTGATGCCGCCGAAAATGCCACCAATTATACCCGATAAGACAACATTACCCCAGTTCACCTTTCCAGTATTGGGGTCTTTATTTTCATCAATAGCGTTAGCTGCCGCCATAGCACCACCGGCGATGGCACCCAAGACGATGAGAGCAGTTCCACCCGTCACAAAAATAGCAGCGACAGAAGCTACCGTTCCGACAACAGTAAGAACGCCTTTCCAAAAGTTAGCGTTTGCATCCCGAATACGTTCCTCACGGAACTTATTGAAGTCCTCCACCGACACCGGCGACAAACCCCACGAATCCACCAACAAAACCGGATTACCACCAACCAACGAGAACCGGTCAGCACCCCAACCAGCACCCACAGGAGCCGCCAAAGGATCAGGCGCAGTAAAACGAGCCACACGCGAATCCACCACGCGGGCACCCAACACCTCAAAACCAGAAGAACCCAGTACCACACCCGAAGCTGCAGAAACACCAACCAGCGAATCCGGCAACACAGGCACACCACCAGCACCCTGAGCAGACGGCAGAGCAGGCGCCACAACACCCAAAGAATCCCAACCATACGGATCCAGCAAACCGGCACCAGAACCAGCACCAGGAACCAACGAACCCACAGAAGGCATCGACGAGCCGCCCACACCCAGCACACGCGGAACAAACGAATTCTCATCCCACACCAGCGGGTGCATCACCGAAGCATCAAAACCAGCCACAGAACCAACACCAGCACCGGCACCGGCGTGAGCACCGGTTGAGGGTACGCCAAACTCGGGTACACCAACAGACGCACCACCAGCAGCAAGCACACGACCATCAACAGAAGCACACAGCAGAGAGAAGGACACAGCAGAATCCTCAGCAAAACCCCACGACGCCACCGAGCTCACAAACCCAGCCGCACCATAAGTCAAGGACGAACCAGAACCATCCGAAGAAACCTGCAGAAGACGCGAATCATTACCGTCATACGAGAACACGCTCGTCGCAACCGGCACCAGGGTGACGCCCTCAACCTCCACAGACTCCGGGCACTGCGGAAGCCACGCCTGAGCATCCTCAACAGCAGACGCAAATTCAACCGACGGGGAGTCGGCCTTCGCCTCATCCTGCACACCGTAGAGGCATACTGCGCGAACGCGGGCACCCTCATCAGTGACCAGCACCTTCACCCAAGCATTCTGCGGCTGGGCGCTATCGAAGTACTCAACGCGTACCAGCGCGCCAGCGGCGTCAACACCCCAGAGAATAATGAGGAAGGTGCGCATGGTGGGTTCTCGTTTCGTGTGGTTGGTGAATAGGGCTCGGTGTTTGGGTCTATCGTATCGGCTACCGTGCGGCACTACATCTTGATATCCGCTAAGCCGGTGATTTTGTTGCGCCTTCTGCACAGCTTCCTGAACAGGGGCTGCGTCCATTCGAGGTTATCCCACGTATCAACCCACGCCAGATCCTGCGGGTCCCGCATATCGGGCCAGCGGTCAAACTCGAGCCTAAACCGTACGATGGCCAGTAGCCGGTGGTTCTTGCCAACGGGGTCAAGCTTGGCGATTTCCTTGCCTTTCTTGGTGTAGAAGGTGGCCTTGTCAGACCCTACCCCAGTCCATTCCAATTCTTCCTCCGCCTCACCCTGGAAGTAGAAAACCTGGTCGATAGCCCTAATCGGGTAGGAGGTCACGGCAGCAAATGGAGAGAGCTTCTGTTCCACATCGTCTGGCGTGATTTTCGTGTACACCAGGTGAACGTGCAGAAAGTGGTAGGGGAAGAAGAGCAGCATGATGAACGCCAGCAGGTTGAAGAGGATACCGAGCTCAACCTGCGTGTAGAGGTAGAGCGCGAAGAAACCTGCCGGGAATATGGGCGTGAGAAGGCATATGAGTGCTTCACGGCGGGGCACGCGCGTAATGTAGATGCCCTCGTCGCGGAGCTTCTTGTCCTGACGTCGGTGCCTATCATGCAGAACAATGATGGTGATGGCGCCGATGATTGATGCGAGGGTGTAGGTGCCCCAGAGCAGAAGGAAAAAGGTGTGCATGATGCGTGCTCCTCTTTCGCGGTGTTGGTGGTGTTCGTGCCGGTTGTGGCTTTTAGGATGTAGGGGGTAGCCGGCGCTATTGAGCGGGCTACATGTAGACGTCGGCGAGGCCGGTAACCTTCTCACGGCCCCTGAAATAAAGAATGGTCATACCCCTATCGTCCAACTCATTCACCCTCGCCACATCACCCGAATTATTCATATCAGGCCAACGCTCATTCTCAATCCTGAACCGCACAATCGCCATCAGACGATAATTCTTATGAATAATCGGAGAGAAAGCAGCAATCAGCTTCCCAGACTTGCTATAGAAAGAGACAAGGTCCTGACTATCTACAGCAAGTGCCTTATAGTATTCGATTCCATCAATAGCGTTGACCGGGTATACGGTTGTACGCGCCGACCACATGCGCTGCTCAATACCTTCAGAAGAAATCTTCAAGTACGTGGTGTTAACGCTCCACAGGTAGAACAAGAGGAAAGCAGTCATGAGTATGGATGCAATGTCTATAAAAGAGTTAGTCTCGAGGCCGTTGAGCGACAAAAAATAGCGGATAATCGGGAAGCCCGGGATAAAGACAATAATGTACGCCAGTAGCGCTTGCACGCGACTAATGTAGACGCCTTCACGCTTTTTCTTCGCGTCACGGCGCCGATTAATGATGTAGGTGGCCAGGGTGAAAAGCGTGAAAATAGTCGTGATGATGGAGCATACGCCCCAAAAGGTAATAGCAAATTCTTGAGACATCATTTAGCTATTCGCTCCTTCAGACGGGTTGGAGTCGGCGATGGTAGCAGAGTACGCTTCTCTGCTTACTTCAGCTGTGCTCATGGTATGTACGTCCTTGTGTGATGGTTGGTGAATCGCGCCGGGTGAGGCGGCGGGTACATCCTTAGCCTATCGCACCGTATCTGACCAGAAAGTTAACTGAGTGCAAGGCTCGGGTGAAGACTGGGCGACCATTCGCCGGAGGGTCGACTCTGCGGCGAACCGGCCCCCATCGGCACGCAAAATTCACCCCGCAAAACGTTAGAATTCGGGCCGCACACGGCATGTTGACAAACTAATATTTCAGCAAAAATCCCACCGGAAAAACGCGGACCAGCCCGCATACTCTAAGCCTCAACTAGAAGGTGCACTCCGCACGCAAAAACTTTAACGTTTAACCTCTAGAATAAGAAAAGGTTCAAGGTACGGTCGCACACCGCACTTCCACCGCTCACTCTACAGAAACACCAACCTCGAAAGGTGCATCATGACCACCAAGAAGTCCGCACAGCTTACCCGCCGCGCAGCCCTGGCCGCCGCCGGTGCTGGCGCAGCAACCGCCCTCGGCGCGCTGCTCACCCCCGCGCAGGCCTACTACAACCGACCCACCGTCCGTTATCGCCCGGCCTTCCGCTACACCTACCACTACAACGCCCGCTACGGTCGTCGCAATCGCGTCATCATCGTCGATAACGGCGGTAACTAAACCAAACGCCTAACCGGGATAACCCCGCGTTCGGCAAGAAAACATATACTAGGAGGCGGTGCCACACACCTGTGGCGCCGCCTTTCGGCGTACCATGCTGCACCCGCCGCACGGTACGCCCACCACCACGGATAGAGAGAACTCATGAATAAGATCAGCCCCCTCACCCGTCGCTCCGCGCTCGGCCTCATCGCGGCCGCCGGTGGCGCAACCTTCCTGGCCGCATGTGGCGCTCAGCCCCAGGCAACCAGCGGTAGCGCATCCGGTAGCGCTTCTGCTTCCGCTTCCGCATCTAAGACCGCACGTAGCGACTACTCCGGCGTTGCAACCCTCGACGGCTACACCTCCAAGCCTTCCGACTACCAGCCCGCAACCCGCACCGAGCCGTCCAAGAACGCCCCCGTGCCGACCAAGCCCGCCGTCGCCAACGAGAACAGCGTGGAAGGCCTGTATCAGTCCATCGCCTTCTTCGGTGCAGCCATGGAATACTACATGCGTACCGGTAAGACTGAGCCGCTACGTGAATGTGCACTCGATAAGTCCGAGCTGAAGAGCATGATTGAGCCGGAAGAGGGCACCATTGGTGAGAAGCTGATTAAGGGTGAAGCCTGGATGCACGACGCGGCTGTCACCATCACCATGCTCACCCCGCAGCCCACCCGTGAGGGCGACACCTACAACTGGGATGTCCGCCTGACCATGGACCCCGGCGAGTTCATTGCAAGCAAGGAACGCGTGCAGGAAGCTCCCTCTGAATCGGAGCGTAAGGATGAGGTGGAGCGCACCCTGCACGGCGTGTACGAGAACGGCGCGTGGAAGCTGACCGGTATGCGTGCTTCTTCTTCGTCCTCTGCTTCTGCTTCCTAAAACTCGGTAGCCTAGGAGCATATAGCTTCTGACAATAGAAAGGTGCCCGCCTCGTGAAATAAACCACGAGGCGGGCACCTCTCTAATACGGTGAAGAATTACCCCGCTTCTACCTATGCAGAAGCAAGCTTCTCCTCAAGTTCCTTCACAATCTTCGCGTGTTCCTTCTCAGAGATAGAAACCTTGAAGAAGAAGACAAGGAACGAGCACACAATAACGGCCAGCGGCACATAGAAAGCAGCCGTGTTGAACGTCTGAATGTTCTGCGCGGTGAGGCTATTAGGATCTGCACCGTTGGTCATAGCTGCAGCAACCGCAACCGCACCCACGATGCTGTTAGAGAGAGCACCAGCAATCTTGTCGAGCATCGGGCGGACGGACAGGGTAACTGCCTCATTACGCTGACCGGTCTTTAGCTGGCCGTACTCGATGGAGTCGGTCAGCGCCAAGATAGCGGTCATCTGGATGAAGGTGTTCGGGGTGTAGAACAGCACCAGTGCCACGTAGACCAGAGCCAAGTTCTGCGGGAAAAGAATGAACAGAATGTAGGCGACAATCATCATGGCCAGGCCGCACAGGTACAGGTAGCGACGCTGGATGAAACGGTTGATAGCCGGGTACAGCGGAGCCAGCACAAGACCGGTAATAAACGCGATAAGACCAACGACGGAGTACTGTTCCTTGTCACGGATGACGAAGATGAAGTGGTACAGCAGGAAGCCGGTGGTTGCCACGTTTGCAATGGAGAAGAGCAGGTAGCTCAGCGAAATCCACAGGAGCTGATCGTTCTGGCCGATAGCCTTGAAAGCCTGCAGCGGGTTACCGCCCTCCTCAGAGTGGGTACGCAGGTTGCTGTCCTGCTCGGTGGTACCGAAAGCCACAGCCAGTGCGGTCACAATACCCAGGATGCAGATGATAGCGCCGAAGGCAGTCCAACCAGCCTGCGAGTTGGACTCTGCACCAGCCATACCGCTGAAGAAGCCCAGGATGGGGACCACGGTGGTGGTCACGCCGTTGTAGCCAATCGAACCGGTGAAGGTAGCCAGAGAGGTGAAGATACTGCGCTCACGCGAAGACGACGAAAGCGCCGGAATCATGCCCCAGTAGGAGATGTCACGCAGGGAGTAGAGAACATCCAGAAGGATGAAGACGATGATGAAGACGATGATAAACAGGGTCTTGTCGGTGTTCACCAGACCAAAGAGACCGGTGAAAATCGCAAAAAGGAGAATCGATGAAGTGACACCACCGATAACCTGCCAGGGGTGGAAACGACCCCAGCGGGTTTTCGTGTTATCGACGAGGTTACCCAACAGCGGGTCAATAAAAATCTCTGCAATACGAATAATAAAGACAAGAAACGTAATAATGCCGATCATCGCGGCCGCTTCATCTTTTTCGTAGCTTGAGAACAGGGTCTGCGCAGCGTAGTACGTCACAAAGTAAGTGCTCAGTGCATTGTAGTATGCTGCCTGGCCCAGGTTACCGAATGCGTATGAGATTCGCTGAACCATGAGGCTCTTCGGCTTGCGCTTGGGAGCAGAGTGCTCCGCAGTCGCGGGGGCTCCAGAGGTGTTCTGGCCTGCCATCGCCTTCTCCTTCGAGGTTGACATAGATGTGGAAAAGCGTGTCGTAAGCTTTGATGGATAAATGTGTTTTATACCTTATCCAAGGGCTATTGAATGCCTTAAGTATATCGATTCAAGTTATGCGCTTGCAGGAATTTTGTGAATATTTCTTTGACCGTTGAACGAGGGTTGAGAAGATTTCACCATCAGATACTCAAATGAAATTTTCAGATACGGCGCATATATGCACAATTTTGTGTTGAAGGTCCTATGTCCTTGTTTTCATCATCGCCTTCCGGCATCCTTAAGTGGACCACAAACAATGATGTATACGAGAGGAAGGAAGCCATGTCTTCCACCGAACGGACGACTCCCGTAGTCTCCTCCCAGTCACCCTCCGCGGCATGGCTTGAGGACCCCACTGTGTACGCTGTCAACAGGGAAGCAGCGCACTCCGACCATCACTCCTCAAACCCCCAGCAGAGCCTCAATGGCACGTGGGCTGTCCGCACTGCATGGGCCTCAGAAATTGACGTCACCACCGCAGAATTCGCAGCCCCCGCCCTCGACGAAAGCGACTACCAGAGCATCCCCGTCCCCGCCACCCTGGAAACTGAAGGACTGTGGCGCCCCGCCTACGTCAACATCCAGATGCCCTGGGACGGCCACGAAAACCCCGAAGCTCCTCACATCCCCGAGAAGAACCACGTAGCCCTCTACCGCAAGCACTTCACCCTGGAGGGCGACCTCAAGAAGATGCTGAGCGAATCGGGCCGCGTCGCACTCGCCTTCGAAGGCTTCGCAACCGCAATTTACGTGTGGGTTGACGGCACCTTCGTCGGTTACGCAGAAGACGGTTACACCACCACCACCTTCGACATCACCGATATCGTCAGCAAGGACGCAGAAGGCAACCACACCTTGACCGTCGCATGCTACGAATACTCGAGCGCTTCATGGCTGGAAGACCAGGACTCGTGGCGTTTCCACGGCCTCTTCCGCGCCGTGAACCTGGTAGCTCGCCCCGCAGTCAGCATCGCCTCCCTCACCGTTGAAGCAGACTACGACGCACCCACCGGCGAAGCACACCTGGATGCTCTCGTCACCCTCAACGGTGAAGAAATCAAGGCGTACACCCTGCAGGCCAGCGTCCTTGACGGCACCCAGGTCATCTGGTCTGGTACCGTCGCCGCCGAAGACGCATCCGTGCGCATCTCCTCCGATGCTCTCGAGGGCATTTCCCCCTGGTCGGCTGAATCGCCCTCTCTCTACACTCTGACGGTGGACCTGCTCCACGACGGCAAGACCGTAGAATCCACCAGCCAGCGCGTCGGATTCCGCCGCTTCCGCATCGAGAACGGGATCATGACCCTCAACGGTCACCGAGTCCTCTTCAAGGGTGTCAACCGCCACGAGTTCCACCCGCGTACCGGCCGCGTCCTGACCGTTGAAGACATGACTTCAGAGATTCTCTTCTGCAAGCAGCACAACATCAACGCTATCCGCACTAGCCACTACCCCAACGATTCACGCTTCTACGCCCTGGCCGACGAGTACGGTATCTACCTGGTTGACGAAGCAAACCTGGAAACTCACGGCTCCTGGTGCACCCCCGGTGACATCCCCACCCCCGAGACCACGATCCCCGGCTCCCGCATGGAATGGGAAGGCGCCTGCGTTGACCGCGTAGAATCCATGATTCGCCGCGACTACAACCACCCCTCCGTAGTAATCTGGTCGCTCGGTAACGAAGCATACGGCGGCGAAGTGTTCCGCTCCATGTACCGCCGAGTCCACGAACTGGACCCCAACCGCCCCGTACACTACGAAGGCATCACCTGGAACCGCGAATTTGATGACGTCACCGACATCGAATCCGGTATGTACATCCACACCGATGTCGTCGAAAAGTACCTGTCGAACGACCCCGAGAAGCCCTTCATCATGTGCGAATACATGCACGCAATGGGCAACTCGGTCGGCGCTATCGACGAATACGTCGCACTGGAACGCTACCCCCACTACCAGGGCGGTTTCATCTGGGACATGATCGACCAGGCACTCTGGCACCCCGGTGAGAGCGAAGGCGCACCCGAATACCTCGCCTACGGTGGCGCATTCGGCGAACGCCCCTGCGACTACGAATTCTCCGGTGACGGTATCCTCTTCGCAGACCGCAAGGTAAGCCCCAAGGCCGCTGAAGTGAAGGCAGTGTACTCCAACCTGCGCATCACCCCCGACCAGAAGGGCGTGACGGTCGTCAACGACAACCTCTTCACCTCCACCGCAGACTACACCTTCAAGGCTAGCCTGCTGGTCAACGGCGTTCCCCAGTGGCAGGAAGACTACTTCTTCGACGTAGCCCCGGAATCCACCCACGAGCTGGCAATTCCCTGGCCCCTGGAAGAATACGCTGCCGACAACGCAGAAGTAACCCTGGACGTCAGCCTCGTGCTCACTGAAGACGCCGCATGGGCTCCTGCAGGACACGAAATTGCCTTCGGCCAGTACGTCATCCCCGCATCGCAGGCTGAAGCAAACACCGCTGAAGACGCAGCAGATGCGACGGTGACCGTCGGCCGCTGGAACGTTGGTCTGCGCAACAACCAGGCTGAAGTCATCCTGTCCCGCACTCAGGGCGGCATCGTCTCCTGGGTACACAACGGCACCGAGCACGTTATTCGCCCCCCGAAGCTCACCACCTTCAGGCCCCTGACCGATAACGACCGCGGCGTCGGACACGGTTTCGAACGCGCCCAGTGGACCGTCGCAGGCCGCTACGCCCGTTGCGCTAACGTTGCTGTCGAGCAGCCCAGCGACGACAGCGTGGCAGTGACCTACACCTACGAGCTGGCAACCCCCGCTCACACCGCTGTTACGGTCCGCTACGAAGCACAGAGCACCGGTAACGTGCGAGTAACCATCGACTACCCCGGCGAGAAGGACGCACCGTCCCTGCCCGCATTCGGTCTGGAATGGGCACTGCCCGGCGAGTTCTCGCACCTGCGTTACTACGGCCTCGGCCCCGGCGACTCCTACCCCGACCGTTGCAGCGGCGTCCGCCTGGGCGTGTGGGAAAGCACCCCCGAGCAGGACTATGCACCGTACCTGGTACCTCAGGAAAGCGGCAACCACATGGGTGTCCGTTGGGCTGAAGTGACGAACGACAGCAACCATGGCTTCCGTGTCCGCCAGCTGCAGACTGCCGGTGAGGGCCTGCACGTATCGCTCCTGCCTTACTCCTCCTACCAGATTGAGGAAGCTTCCTACCAGTGGGAGCTGCCCGAAAACAACCGCACCTACCTGCGTATCCTGGCAGGTCAGCTCGGCGTTGGTGGAGATGACTCGTGGGGTTCGCCGGTACACAGCCAGTACCACATCGATGCAACCGAGCCGCTGCGCATGGACATTGCGCTAGAAATTATCTAACGCAACGCTCTGCACAGTAGCAGTAGACGCCTACCTCCGTGTAGCGTCCACAGCTCTCTAGAAAAGAGGCGCCCGCCTCGTGGGTTCAAGCCACGAGGCGGGCGCCTCTCTCATATACGCAATAAAGCATATACCCTTATTGGGCTGCTACCAGATGCGCACGCGCTCCTCCGGAGCCAAGTACAATGCATCGCCCTCAGAGACACCAAACGCCTCATAGAACTCATCAATATTGCGCATTACACCGTTCACACGGAACTCATCCGGCGAATGCGGATCCACCGAAATCATCACCTCAGCATGCTGCGGACGGGACTTCGTGCACCAGCCGCGAGCATTCGAGAAGAAGAAACGCTGAATACCGGTCATACCGTCAATCACCGGCGCATCAGCCAGCGACTCAATACCCTGCTTCTTCAGGGCCAAGCGGTACGCCTTCAACGCAATCGACATGCCGGACAGGTCACCAATGTTCTCGCCCAGAGTCAGCTCACCGTTCACGTGGAACTTCTCGTCCAGACCCACCGGAACGTACGCGTTATACTGCTCCACCAGGGCTGCGGTACGCTCCTTGAACTTCGCGTAATCCTCCTCAGTCCACCAGCTCTCCAGCTTGCCGTCGCCGTCATAGCGGGAACCCTGATCGTCAAAACCGTGACCAATCTCGTGGCCAATAATCATGCCGATATTGCCGTAGTTCGCCGCATCATCAGCATCCGGGTTGAAGTACGGCGGCTGCAGAATCGCTGCCGGGAACACAATCTCATTCGCCGGCGGCATGTAGTACGCGTTCACGGTCTGCGGAGTCATCAGCCACTCCGACTTATCCACCGGTTGACCCTTACGGGCAATCAGCCAGTCAGCATCAAACGCACCGGTACGGCGCAGGTTCTCAAACAGGTCACCGGGAACGAGCTCCAGGGCGGAGAAGTCACGCCACTTATCGGGGTAACCGATCTTGGTGACGAACTTCGACAGCTTCTCCAGCGCCTTCTGACGGGTTGCCTCAGTCATCCAGTCCAGCGACTCAATGGACTCGCGGTACGCCTCAAGGAGGTTGCCGACCAGAACCAGCATCTTCTCCTTGTGCGAGGGCGGGAAGTGCACAGCCACGTACTCCTGGCCAATCTCTTCACCCAGAGCCTTCTCGACAGCGCCCACGCCGCGCTTCCAGCGTTCACGAATCTGCTGGGTACCGGAAAGGGTCTTGCCGTAGAAGTTGAAGCTTTCCTGAACCAGCTCGTCGTACATGAACGGCGCACGCGAACGCAGAACAGTCCACACAGCCCACAGCTTCCAGCTCATCAGCGGGATGGAAGTGAACAGCTTCGCCGCACCCTCAAAGAAGGACGGCTGGCCCACAATAACCTGACCCAGGGTCTCCGGGTCAGCGCCGAGAGCCAGCAACCACTGGGAGAACGGGAAGCCGGGGAACTTCTCGTCCAGCTCGGTCGCCTGGTACGGGTTATAGGTTGCCTCCGCGTCGCGGTTCTCCACAACGTTCCAGTGCAGGCGAGCCAGCTCCGACTCGTGAGTGAACACCAACTGAGCCGCCTGCTCCGGAGTCAGACCGAAGCCCTCAGCCAGACCGGTCAGCTGGAACATGCGGGCAATATGCTCAACGTACGCCGCGCACACCTGCTCGTGCTTCTCTTCACGGTAGTAGGATTCATCCGGCAGACCCAGACCCGACTGGTACAGGAAGAACGTGTAATTCTTCGGGTCCTTCGGGTCGTTGCTGGTGTACCAGGCGAACAGCTGCGGCAGACCCGCACGAGACAGCAGCGCCAGGGTCACGGCAAGGTGGGAGGGGGTTGCCGAGTTCAGAATCGGGGCGATTTCCTTCAGCAGCGGCTCCAGGCCGTCCGCCTCAATCTTCTCAACATCCATGAAGGAGTTGTACAGCGCACCGATGCGGGATTCCGGATGCTCCTTCGCGATCTTCTCCACCAGCTCACGCACGTGCTTCTCAGCGTTATCACGGAGGGTGTACAGGCCGCCATCCTTGGGGCGGTCCGCCGGGATTTCGTGGGTTGCTAGCCACTTACCGTTGACGTGGCGGAAGAAATCGTCGCCCGGCTTGACGGTTTCATCCACCCATTCTTTAGTGATTCCAGAGTTAGTAGTCATAGTTCCATTCTATGTTCTTACGCCCGCAAGCCACAGGACGCCCGGCACGGCACCAGATGCTGGCTCACCGGTACAGGTGCTCCTCAGGGGCATTTTGCCGCTCCTCAGCGGGCTACGCGGGCGGCAGAGAAGGCGGTACGCCAAGATGCAGAAAACCCGCCCGCACGGTCACACAACCGTACAGGCGGGTTAACATCTACCCCCGAACTGTTGAGCAGTTCAGGAAAGAAGAAGCACTATTCGCTTAAGCCTGAGCCTTTGCCGCCAGCTTCTCTGCACGCTCAGCCATTATGCGCTTCTCAGCACCGTTAACCAGCCAGAGGAACAGAACCGCCAGACCGGAGCACACAATCATAAAGACGAACGCGGTGCCCCAACCCCAGTGGTCAACAATAATGCCGATACCGGCAGAAGCCAGAGTTGCACCCAGTGCGTAACCGAACAGGCCGGTGAAGCCCGCAGCGGTACCCGCAACGTGCGAGGGGGACAGGTCAATAGCCTGCAGACCAATCAGCATGACCGGGCCGTAAATCAGGCCACCAATCAGAGCCAACGCAACGTAAGCAATCCACAGGGGTGCATCCGAAGAAGGCAGCCAGTACAGCAGAATCGCGCCGACGGTCGCAATCAGGAACAGGATACCCGCGGGGGAGCGGCGACCCTTGAACATGCGGTCAGAAACGTAACCGCACAGGACGGTGCCGCCAATACCGGCAAGCTCCAGAATCGAGAAGCCCGCAATACCACCCTCAAGGGAAGCGTGGCGCACATCGTGCAGGTACTTCGGCGCCCACACCAGCACGCCGTAACGCAGGGTGTACACGAACACGTTTGCCAGAGCCAGGTACACCATGGTCGAGTTGGTCAGCACGTGCTTACGGATGGTGGTCCAAGTGGACTCTGCACGATCCTCAGCGGTGGACTCAACCTTGTGCGGGTCGTTGCGGTACACGTCAACGGTGGGCAGGCCCTCCGCCTCGGGGTTGTCACGAATCAGCAGCCATGCGACGAACGCCAGAACGAAGCTAATCACAGCCGTGAACCAGAAGGTAACTTCCCAGGTCTTGCCGAACATGGAGAAGCCCCAGGCAACCAGCAGACCGGACAGCGCACCACCAACGTTGTGGGCGGTGTTCCACCAGGAAACCTTCGTGCCGCGCTCGCTGGTGGAGAACCAGTTCACGAGCACACGGCCCGAGGGCGGCCAACCCATGCCCTGGAAGACACCGTTGAAGACCATGATGGTTGCCATGATGGAGGCGATAGCGGCACCGTAGCCTGCCGCACCCGCGCCTTCACCCATGTAGCCGGTCAGCGCCAGCAGGATGTTTGCAACACCCGAAAGCACCAGGCCGATGGGCAGGAACAAACGCGCGTTCGAGCGGTCAGAAATCATTGCGGTGAAGAACTTGCTGAAGCCGTAGGCGAGCAGCAGTGCCGTGGACAGCGCGCCGATTGCGGCGTTGCTGAAGCCGAGTTCCTTGGTCAGAATCGGGGTGACCAGCGGGACGTTGTTACGAATCAGGTAGAAGGTCGCGTAACCGATGAAAATACCCATGAAGACCTGCAGGCGCATGCGCGGGTACTTTGCAGAAACTTCTGCCTCGTCCAGTTGAGGCTTGGGTGCCGGAATTGCGAGCCAGCGGGGTACAGAACCCTTCTTCTTCTTTGATGAAGCGGTAGTAGTCATGCTGGAATTCTAAAAACGGATTCTTATAAAAATGCTAATT
>OFCR01000336.1_pt1 | contig 13927 bp, 5 predicted proteins | sample 1520881 | NCBI WGS metagenome assembly OFCR01 (sample SAMEA2699032, study PRJEB24076) | metagenome | biome: Human gut stool | place: Spain | collected 2012-09-23
GTCGCCCTGGATACGGTTGGAGATGCTTACGGACTCCCACTCGGGAGCAATCTCACCCGTGGTGGCATCCACGACCACGAAACCCGAGAAGTCCCGGCCGTTCACCTTAGTGAAGTAGCCACCAACTGCCAGGCGGTTATTCGGCAGAGCCTCAACCGCCTTAACCTGACCGTTGACCGTCATATGGAAGTCTCGGCGTAGCTCCCCAGTCTTCGGGTCGAAGCCCGCGATGTTGGACTGATTCACCACTTCACCTGAGGAGGACTCCAGGTTCATGAAGTCTCCACCGATAAACACGGTGGAGGAGTTCTCATCGTGCTTAACCTCGGTGATGGCCTCAACATAGGTGTGCAGCTCGTCAGTCTTACCGCTAGAGGTCTTAGAACTCGTACGCCAGCGCCAGGTTGCGGAACGGCTATTGGGTAGCGCGCGGCGGTGGCTGGCTTCGGTGCCCTGCGAACCAATCTCGGTTAGCTTCAGGTCGTTCTGAGTCAGCTTGGGACGCAAGAACATCTGCGTGTAACCAAAAGCGCTCTGGCTCGTTCCCTCGGCGGTGTAGATGTAGGAGTTTCGTGCATCGCTCATGGAAGGGACAGTGCCGTCCTGAGCGATGGGGGCATCCTTACCGTAGCGGAAGCCGATGCGGTAATCCTGCTTGGGCATCTCTTCAAAAAGCAGAGCCTTGAAACCATTGTCCTGGCCGCGCAACATATGGTCTTGCCAGGTGACGTCGTGCCAATCCCGGCGACTATTATCGTTATACGCAGAGAACTCCTCAGGGTTCTGGACGACAGCATTGGACCAGAAGGCGTTGGCACGCAAAGCCCAGGTCCACTCGGAGGTCTGGCGGCGCTGCACAGTAACTTCCTGCCACTTAGTGCCGGAGGTGTTCAGTACACGGCGGAAGCGGTAGCCGTCAGCCAAATCCTGCGGGGACATACCGTTGAGCAATTTATTAATGGTGGTGCCCGAAAGCTGCACCGGGGTCGTAGCTACAGGTAGAGATGAGAAAGGACGAACCTGGTCCTGATTGAGCGTCAGACCTGAAGAAGCGGGCGCCGCAGAACTATATAGCTGAGCGGGGTCGCCCTGACCTTCGTAGCCTTCGGTCCAGCCGTCGCGGCCCTCAGCAATCTTGACCCAGCCGCCACCATCGGTTTCCTGGTCGCAGTAGAACTGAGTAGGTGCGCTCATAGTCGGGGTATACAGCCAGTATGCACCGCTCTTTGCTTCGGGGTTGGCCTGCTTAGCCTCCCAACAGCTGGCAGCGGCGCGCTCGGAAGTGGTGCCGTTGTAGAAGGAAGAGTCCTTCTGAACGTTCGTCTGTTCAGCAGTTTTTTCGACCGCGGCACCCGGTGCCAGAGTGGGAAGGCTAGCGGGCAATGCCAGCGCGGTTGCAATACTGAGGCATAGGGTCGAACGAGTCATGGCAGAACGAGAAAAGCCAGACCCCGTCATCCCAAAAAGGGCTTTCATGATATCTCCAAATGAATGCCAAAAATTGTATGAAAACGCAGCATCATTAATGCGTTGTGGATAATACCGGTCCGAGCTAAAGTGCGCAGACCGACATCTCAATTAGTCCCTAGCAATCAGGGTTATTCGGGAAATCGTGGGTTGCAATTTTCCACTGACCGTTGACCTGAACAAGGGTGTAGATATTGAGTGAACGTTTGGGGGAACTATCGTCCTTAACGGGCTGATTGTTCTCATCGTAAATTTTGACCGACGAGGAGTCCATGCACACTTCCAACAGGCGTGCAGGCTGACCCTTGTACTGCGTATCGGCCATGCGAGGCGTACCCACCACGGTGGAGGAACCCTCGTAATGCCCGCCATAGCATATTCGGAAGCCTGCACTGCAAACTCGGCGGCGGCAGAATCCACAGAAATATTCTCGATGGCGTGAATCGTGTCCTCATCGAGGACTGCACGAGCCTTCTCCACATTCTGTTCCTGAGCATCCTGATCGCTGGTAGGCTCGCTGGTCGCCTCCGGCGAAGCCGCGGCGGAGGGTGCCGGCTTAACGGTGGAGAGAATGTTCTCGTAGGAATTGACAAGCTCGGTGGTCTTCTTGACCTCTGAATTATCGGTGGGGACCGGAGAAGCCTTCTTCATGTCTTCAGCACCGGTGTAAATCTCTTCCAGCTTCTGGCCGTCTGAGGAGGTGGTCTCAGCGCCAGCTGAAGGGCTAGCATCGGATGCGCCCTGATCGGAGCTGCGGCTGGACGAGGCCTGCGCACCAGCAGCTGAAGAGGACTGAGTCGAAGATGCGTTGGCGGAAGCGCTCGCCGAGGAGGTGGCCGATGAAGAACTCTGCGCAGTGGAATTTTCGGAAGCGCAAGCACTGAACAGAAGCGCCGAAACCGCGAGGGTGCTCAGAGCGCTGAGGCGACGGGCCTTCGAAGAACCCGCAGAGAAAAGGTTAGACATAGGAAGCCTCTTTGGTGGTTGGAGTGAGATGGTCAATGTTCCGGAAGGATAATACCGCGCCCAGAGGTTCGGTTCCTAAAGGCTATCACGCCAAGCTGAGAAAACACTTGGGGTCTAAAAGATTGCATTTTCGTAACATTTGAGAATAGAGAACAGGTATTGCTGGATGTAAACCTGCATATGAAGGAAATGTACATCTCTAGGTGAAAAAACTATGATGCACATCAGGGAAATGTATACACTATGTGCAAAATACCCCGGATTAGTTACAAAACTAATCCGGGGTATTAGGGCGAATATCACGTTGAATTAAACGTTATATTACTCGATATTTGCCCTGAAATAGGAGTTATGCTGCCCGCACAGCCTGGGTGCTCGCAGAATAATTACCCGAGGTGTCCACCGCGCGTACGTAATACTTGGCACCATCGCGGTGGTCAACCGAGAAATTCGTACCAGACACCGTTGCAATCGGACGGTCATCACGCAACACCTGGTAGGCCACATGACGCTCTGACACGGCAGACCAACTCAACTGATCCTTCGCCCCGCTATGCCTCACCTTCAGATTCTGCGGAGTATCCGGAGGAGTCACGTCGCGAGCCGCAAAGCGGGCGAAGCCCACGGTCTCCTGCACACCATTAGCACCCAGAGACTTGTCGAGGTCACCGCCCACCCACAGGGTACCGGTCGAATCCACAAAGGACTCCCACACGCCGTAGCCGTGCGCGCCGCTCATAATCGGAGCCCACTCAGGAAGCATCTTGCCGCTATCCTTATCAAAGGCGGCGACCAGGCGAATCGTCTGGGCATCCGTGGCATTTACCCATTCCGAGAAGACCTTATCGGCACCCTGGAACAGGAAATCACCGCAGTGGCAGGCACCATAGATGGTTTTACCGCTCAGATGCAGATCCTGGAAATCGCCACCCTCGCGAGTAATTGCGCTGTCAGTACGCCGCATGCTCGACTTATCGTAGCGGCTAATCATATGCTCGGTACCGCCCAACCAGACGGAAGAGCCAGCATCCTGAACGTCAAACTGGAAGCCCCACATCAGACGCTCATTCCTCAAATCCCAGGTCCGAGCATCGCCGGGGATGTACGACGGCTCATGGCTCCAATCGCCGCCACTCTGGCGAGGATTCGTAATATTGGCAATACGGAAAGCCAAACCGCCATTAAGCTGCGTGAAATAGCCGGCCACATACACGTGAGTGTTTCCCTCGGAAGCACTCACACCGTTCACCGTGCCATTGAACACCGGACGCCAGTTCCAGTCCACCTCGCCGTTGCTCAGCTTGATGCGGGCCAGATTCCTCGAGTAGGCGTACGTAGCGGAGGTGTTACCCTTCACATGCGTGAAGGAACCACCAAGGTACAGATACCCGTCGCGAACGTGCAGGGTCTTCACCTGAACCGGCAGGGAAGAGATACGGCTCTGAACGTGAATATCCCACTGCTTCGCCACCTGACCCGTCTTCGGATCCAGCAACACGAAGCCGTTGTGGTTCTCACCGTTCACCCTGGTGAAGGAGCCGCCCACAGCCAACAGGCCATTCGGAAGCGCCTCAACCGACTTCACCTGACCGTTAATGCTCGGACGGAAGGAACGGCGCAGCTCGCCGGTACCCACCTCGTAAGCCGCCAGGAAAGCCTGGTCGACCTTCTCACCGCTGGCCGATTCAACGTAGGCAAAGTCGCCGCCGGTGAAGACCGCGCCGCCCACCTCGGTGATGGCCTCAACCTGGGTGTTCATCTCGCCGGTCTTACCGGTTCCGGTCGTCCTACTTGTACGCCACTTCCACTTCTCGGAGTAGCTATTGGGGAGCGCACGGCGGTTGCTGGCCTCAGCACCCTGCTGACCGTAATCATGCAGGCCCTTAGCCGCCAGATCATTCTGCGTCACCTTCGGGCGCAAGAATATCTGGGTAAAGACCAGAGGAGTGGAATAGTCATTTGCCGGACGGTAGATGTACGCCGAAGGACGGTTCATCAGATAGGTTTCGGTCCACCACGTAATCCTTGCATTCGGTCCGTAGGTGAAGCCCAGCTTATAACCCTGCGAAGGCTTCTCTACGAAATGCAGAGAACGGAAGTCATCCGGGTCGTGGGTAAAGATATTGCCAGCAACCTGATCACGGCTGAAATAGTTGTAACGGCTACTGTACTGCCAGGTGTTCCTCACCGAAAAGTTCGACCAGTACATCTTAGCGCGGAGAGTCCAGGTCCATTCAGTACTGGAATCACGACGAGCCGTAAAATCCTGCCACGTAGTACCCTCAACGTTCATGGCACGGTGGAAACGCACACCATCGGGCAAATCCTGCGGACGGGTACCGTTCAACAGCGCATTCACCGTCTGACCCGGCAACTGCACCGCATCAAAACCGGTGGGGTTCTTATACAGCTGTTCGGCATTGCCTCGGCCATTGTAATTCTCGGTCCAGCTCTCGCGACCTCGACCAATCATGACCCAACCGCCGCCATTGGTTTCCTGATCACAGTAGAACTGCTCCGGAGCGCTCATCTGCGGGGTGTACAACCAGTAGGCGCCACTCCTAGCATTCGGTTTGTTCTGCTTGATTTCCCAGCAGCTGGCGGCAGCACGTTCGCTCGACGAGCCATCGTAGTAGCGGGCATCAGTAGCCTGCGCACCGGTCGCAATCGGACCCAGCGAAGCCACGACCATCGCAACGGAAGCCACCGCGGCGCCCCACGCTCGGGACATCGAACGAGACGCTGCTCCAGAACTCGGAGGAACAGCATCGCCGGACGCCAGGGAACGAGAACGCCCCCGACGCATTAACGGAAGAAAATTCATTGTCTCTCCTCAGAGACCTCAACCGGTAGCAGGCGCGTTTCTCATGCTCGGCTCTCCTGCGCATCGGCGTTGTGTGCGCCCCTAAGAAAGCCGTTCAATCCGAGCTAACAGCGTGTCCACTATCGGAATCAGTGAGTGTAGTTATCGGAAATTGAATGAATACGTTCAAAACCTGCCGGCGGGTGACCCACCGACTGACTCCGAACGTGCTCAACCGCATCACCTGACACCGCTGGAACGACTGCCGCGATGATGCGGAATGATTCTGACCATCCGGTGCGGACCGTACGGACCGCACCAAGCTCGGACAGAACCAAAACTAGGGGGGTAGCGATACCCCGGGTGCGCTACCGCCTGCGAGAGTTCCACCGGGAACTCCTCGCAGGCGGTAGCAAGGAAAGAAACGGACTCATTCAGCCCGCAATGGGGTGCTAGGCCTGGACCGCACCCGTGGAAGCCGAGAAATTCTCAGACGCATCGATGGAACGCACGTAGTAGCGGGCGCCGTCGGTGTGCTCAACCTCGTAGCTGGTGCCCGAGACCGTAGCAATTACGCGGTCATCACGTAGCACTTGGTAGCGGGCGCCGTTCTCGCGAACGCCAGACCAGGACAGCTTATCGGTCGAACCCTCCTGACGGACCGACAGGTTCGAAGGAGTAGCCGGAGGAGTCACATCGCGAGCCGCAAAGCGAGCGAAACCGACAGTGCGCTGCTCACCGTTAGCACCCAGCGAGCGGTTAATGTCGCCGCCAACCCACAGGTTGCCGCGCGAATCCACGAAGGACTCCCACACGCCGTAGCCGCTGGCGCCCTTGAGCATCGGGCTGAACTCGCCGATAACCTCGCCGCTATCCTTATCGAACGCTGCGACCAGGCGCATGCGATGAACGGCCTTCGACTCCTTCCAGTACGTGTGGTAACCGGTCGAACCTTCGAAGAGCACATCGCCGCAGTGGCAAGCACCGTAAATCGTGTTACCGCTCAGATGCAGGTCCTGCCAGTCGCCACCGTACTTAGAAATGGACGACGAAATACGGCCATAACCGTTCTTCGAGTAGTTAGCAATCAGGTGGTCGGCACCGCCGGCCCACACGGTCGAACCAGCATCCTGAACATCGAACTGGAACGCATACACAATGCGGTCAGTGATGTTCAGCTTCAGCGAGGGCTCCCACTCCCACTTAATGTTCGAGGCATCGGAGCCCTTCATCGCGGCTAGACGGAAAGCACGCTGATTGTTCAGCTCGGTAAAGTAACCGGCAGCGTGAACAGTGGAGTTATCAGAAGCTGCAGTAATACCGTTGACGGTACCGTTGAAGTTCGGACGCCAATTCCAGTCCACCGCACCGTTGGAAAGCTTAATACGAGCGGCACCACGTGAATATGCGTAAGCCTTAGAAGTGTTGCCCTTAACATGGGTGAAGTTACCGCCAATGTAGAGGTAACCGTCCTGCACCAGCAGGGTCTTCACCTGAGCAGCATCACCGTTACGGCGCTGAATCTGAAGATCCCAGGTACGGTCAATCTGACCGGTGGTTGCATCCAGAATCACGAAGTGGTTGACCTTCTCACCGTTGACCTCGGTGAATTCACCGCCGACCGCCAGGCGGTTATTCGGCAGGGCCTCAAGCGCCTTAATCTGACCGTTAAAGGTCGGGCGGAAGGAACGAACCAGCTCGCCCGAATCCACGTTGTAACCGGCCAGGAACGACTGGTTCACGCGCTCGCCACCGGCCGACTCGACGTACTTGAAGTCGCCGCCGGTGAAAACCGTATCGCCCACCTGGGTGATGGCCTGAACGTAGGTGTGCATCTCGTTCTTCTTGCCGGTGCCGGTCTGCTCACTCGTGCGCCAACGCACAGGCATCGTGTAGCTATTGGGCAGGGCGCGACGGTTGCTTGCCGCGGAACCCGAACCGATCGACGAGAAATGCAGGTCATTCTGCGTCAGCTTCGGGCGTAGGAACACCTGAGTGAAGGGAATGGAGTAACCGGCCGAACCGCGCTTCTGGTAGATGTACGAATCCGGGTTCTCGCTACCGAAATTCACCAGGGCGCCATAGGCGAAACCGATCTTGTAGTCCTGGCTCGGGTTAGCGAAGAAACGAACCGAGCTGGTCGTAATACCCGGAGCCATCTCCGAAGGATAACCACCCATGTGAGCGGTGCGGTTAATGCCCGCGCCCTTGAACCGTACGGTGCCCCAGCGCTGACCGTAGCTCATAGCCCAGGTCCACTGATCCGTCTGGGGGCGTTGTACGTACACGTCCTGCCACTGGGTGCCTCGCGCGTTGTGGGCGCGGTGCAGGCGCATACCGTCGGGAAGATCCTGCGGTTTAATGCCGTTCAGCAGGGCATCCACGGTGGTGCCTGAGAGCTGGACCGGAGTGAAAGCGGCCGACCCGGTCGGGTTCTGATGCAGCTGGTTCGGATCGCCCGTGCCGTTGTAGGACTCGGTCCAACCCTCTCGGCCTCGACCGACCATGACCCAACCGCCGCCGTCGGTCTCCTGATCGCAGTAGAACTGCGCAGGACCGCTCATCTGCGGGGTGTACAGCCAATAGGTGCCTGAGGAAGCTGCAGGATTGACCTGCTTGACCTCATAACATGAAGCAGCCGCCTTATCGCTGCTGGAACCGTCGTGGGTTCCGGTAGCAGCGGAGGCGGGTGCTGAAGGAATCACAGGTGCCGCTGCGAAGGCGGTACCCATAGCGAGTGCGAATGCAGCCCACTTCTTCGCCGCCCGCTTGCGGGGTGCGGCGCCGGGGCGCTGTGTATATGTGGTTGTCATATGTATCTTTCTGATGCGACGTTCCGGAAGAAACATCGAAAGAAACGGTGATATTTGATACCTCAAAGAAGCACAATGCATCACGAAATGCCTATTAAAGGTGGTAATTCTTTAAACACTTCGTTTCGGAAGAATGCGGGAGAGTGCTCCTATCGGTGTATTGACTAGGGTACAGGATGAAGCTGAGAATTCGAGGCCGAGGAGACTCCGCAACCACACCGGAAAAGTGTGATTTGCACCCTACATTATGGGGAGAGAGAAAGACTTCAAAAACCCGCAGGCCGGGCACCCTCGAAATACCAGAAATAGAGCGCACAGAATATCCAAGAAATATTCGCCGCCCTGCGAAACGAAGACAGCGGAATACCCGCGCGAGACGGAGCCGCTCTAGAATAAAAAGGCTGTTCACACGAGCGGCGGGAAAATTGAGAACGGTGGCTGAGAATGCCGCCCAACCAGCTCGTCCCACTCAATCAGCTCGTACCGCTCACACCATGATTCAGGAGAAGCCATGAGCCCCACCCGCGCGACCAAAAAGAGCCCCGCCGCACCGCTACACCCCCTCCTGAAGCTTCTCAACCGGCAGGAACGCTGGGCCGCCATCCGCGCCGCGGCCGCCGTACCCGCCGCCGAGCGTAGTGCCCGCACCCTCATAGGAGCCGTCGCCGGAACCCACGCGGCCCTGCTGGCCGATCTCTCCACCGCGGTACGCGAAGGCACCCCGGAGGCGCTCAGCCTCGTCATCGCCCCCACCGACCGGCAGGCCGAAGACCTGGCCCACGCCCTGCGCTCCTACCTGCCCGCAGAAGACATCGCCATGATGCCGGCCTGGGAAACTCTGCCGCACGAGCGCCTCTCACCCCGCTCCGACACTATCGGTCGCCGTCTGCAGGTGCTGCGAGCCATCACCGGGCCCGCCGCGAGCCGCCCGCGTATCGTGGTCGCTCCCGTGCGTGCAGTCATCCAGCCCATCGTCTCCGGCGTCGAAAAGCTCGAACCCGTGCACCTGGTCCGCGGCGAGGAATACCCCTTCAAAGATGTGGTGCGCGGCCTCAACGACGCTGCCTACTCCCGCGTGGACCTGGTCGCCAAGCGCGGCGAGTACGCGGTGCGCGGCGGCATCATCGACGTCTTCCCGCCCACCGCCATCACCCCCGTGCGCCTCGAATTCTTCGGCGACGAACTCGACGAGATGCGCCACTTCTCCGTGGCCGACCAGCGCACCCTCAGCGGGGGAGAGGAACTCACTGAACTCACCCTGCTGCCCTGCCGCGAGCTGCTCATCACCCCCGAGGTCATGAGCCGCGCCGCGCGCCTGAAGTCCGACTACCCGGCCGCCGCATCCATGCTCGAAAAGATCGCTGGTGGCATCTACGTTGAGGGCATGGAATCGCTCACGCCCCTGCTCGTCGACTCCATGACCACCCTCACCGCGCTACTGCCCGCCGGATCCCTGGTGGTCAGCGTCGAACCCGAACGAGTACGCGCCCGCGCCGAGGACCTCGTCGCCACCAACGAAGAATTCCTCGCCGCCGCCTGGGATACCGCCGCCGAAGCCGACGCAATCTCACCCATCGACCTGGGCCAGCTACGCCTGAGCGACAGCGGATTCCGCACCATCGACAGCACCCGCGCCGAGGCGCTCGCCGCCAAGCTCAGTTGGTGGGACATTACCGACCTCGTCACTGATGCAGACCTACTCGAAGACGCCGCAGGTTCACTCAGCAACCAGAGTATGGCCGACGCCATCGAAGACGGCATCGACACTTACACCCTGACCGCCCGGCCCGCCACCGCCTTCAACGGCTCCGTGCACCGGATGCTCGAAAGCCTCGGCGACCTCATCCAGCAGCAGTGGACCGTCCTCGCCCTCACCAACGGCCGCGGCTCGACCGACCGCCTCATCGCGCTGCTCCACTCCGGGGAGGAGGGCGCCGCATCCGTTCCCGCCGCCCGCCGGGCAAGCCTTGAGGAGGACCCCGCCGGGGACCTCGAACACGGTATCGTCGAGGTCTGCGAGGCACCCGCATCCGCGGGCTTCCTGCTCGAGGACGCCAAACTTGCCGTCTTCACCGAGGCCGAACTGCTCGGTCGCCGCGGCACCTACGCGCCGCGCTCCGCATCGGGCCAGAAGTTTAAGACGCGTCGCCGCCGCAACGCCATCGACCCGCTTGCGCTGAACCCCGGCGACTACGTGGTGCACGAGCGCCACGGCATCGGTCGTTTCGTCGAGATGACCTCCCGCCCGGTGGCCGGTGCCGCCCCCGTCAACGGCGTGCAACCCATGAAGGAATACCTGGTCATCGAGTACGCCCCCGCCAAGCGCGGTGGTGCGCCCGACCGACTCTTCGTGCCCTCGGACCAGCTGGACCTCATCTCCAACTACGTGGGTGGCGAGAACCCGAGCCTGTCCAAGATGGGTGGTAGCGACTGGGCTAAGACCAAGTCCCGTGCCCGCAAGGCCGTCAAGGAAATCGCTGCCGACCTGGTGAAACTCTACTCAGCGCGCCAGGCCTCGCGCGGCCATGCCTTCGCGCCCGACACCCCCTGGCAGCGAGAACTCGAAGAGTCCTTCCCCTACAACGAGACCCCCGACCAGCTCACCGCCATCCACGAGGTGAAGGAGGACATGGAGAAGGAAATCCCCATGGACCGCCTCATCTCGGGCGATGTGGGCTTCGGCAAGACCGAGGTCGCCGTGCGTGCCGCGTTCAAGGCCGTGCAGGACGGTAAACAGGTCGCGGTGCTCGTGCCCACGACCCTGCTCGCCCAGCAGCACTACGAAACCTTCAGCGAGCGTTTCTCCGGCTTCCCTGTGAAGATTCGCGTGCTCTCCCGCTTCCAGAAGGCCAAGGAAACCCGTCAGATTGCCGAGGAAATCGCCTCCGGCACGGTGGACGTGGTGATCGGTACGCACCGTATCCTCTCGGACAGCATCGTGTTCAAGGACCTGGGCTTGGTCATCATCGACGAGGAACAGCGTTTCGGCGTGGAACATAAGGAAAAGCTGAAGCAGATGCGCACCAACGTGGACGTGCTGGCTATGAGCGCAACCCCGATTCCGCGCACCCTCGAAATGTCGCTGACCGGCATCCGTGAAACCTCGACGTTGGCGACCGCCCCCGAGGAACGCCACCCCGTGCTCACCTTCGTCGGCCCGCGCACCGATAGCCAGATTACCGCCGCGATTCGCCGTGAGCTCATGCGCGAGGGCCAGGTGTTCTTCGTACACAACCGTGTGGCCGATATCGATAACGTGGCCGCCGAAATTGGCAAGCTCGTGCCGGAGGCACGCATCGCTACCGCGCACGGCCGCATGAGCGAGTCGCGCCTGGAGCAGATTATTGTGGACTTCTGGGAGCGCCGCTTCGATGTGCTGGTGTGTACGACCATCGTGGAGACCGGCCTGGACATCTCGAACGCGAACACGCTCATCGTGGACAACGCCCAGAACTACGGCCTGAGCCAGCTGCACCAGCTGCGCGGTCGCGTGGGCCGAGGCCGTGAACGCGCCTACGCGTACTTCCTGTATCCGGCGGATAAGACCCTAGGCGAGATTGCGCACGAGCGTCTGAAGGCCGTGGCGACCCACAACGAGCTCGGCGCGGGCCTGCAGCTGGCCATGAAGGACCTGGAGATTCGCGGTGCGGGCAATCTGCTCGGCGGCGAGCAGTCCGGTCACATCGCGGGCGTGGGCTTTGACCTGTACCTGCGTCTGGTCGGCGAGGCTGTGGCGAACTACCGCGGCGAGAAGGAAGAGCGCGAGGTCGAGACGAAGATTGACCTGCCCGTCAACGCGCATATTCCGCACACCTACATCGATTCGGAGCGTCTGCGTCTTCAGGCCTACCGCCAGATTGCGGCGGCCGATACCGAAGAGAAGATTACGGAGGCCCGCGAGGAGCTGGCCGACCGCTACGGTGAGCTGCCCGAGGCCGTAGAGAACCTACTGGCCGTGGCTACGCTGCGGATGCACGCCCGCGCCGCCGGTATCCAGGAGATGATGATTCTGGGGCCGAAGCTGCGCGTGGTGAGCACCCAGCCCCTGCCGGAATCCCGCCAGATGCGCCTGAAGCGTGTGTACCCCGGCTCCACGCACGCCCAGCCGAAGGGCATGGACACCTGGCTGACTCTGGTTCCCCGCCCGAAGACCATGCCGGTTGGCGGCAAGGAGCTAGTGGACCGTCCCATGCTGGAGTGGGCCGAGAAGTTCATTAACTCGATTTACGCGGAGAACCCGCAGGCCCTTGAAGAGTAGTGGGTCGGGGGGGGGAGGAGGAGAGAGAGTAGCGAGGCGGGGGAGTACTCGACCCCGCACGCCCCTTCCCGCGGCGGAAATTCGCCGTGCGGAATGTCATAATGTGGCACATCTGCACGGCGAGTGCGTTTGCCCCGCACAGGCGGCATAGCTCACAATTGAGGCATGACTTCAACGGTGAACTACGCATCCCAGCGCATTGTAATTATTGGCGGCGGACCCGGCGGCTACGAGGCCGCGATGGTGGCCGCATCCTCTCAGGCAGACGTAACGCTTATCGAGCGCAAGGCCATTGGCGGCTCGGCCGTGCTGACGGACGTCGTGCCCTCCAAGACGCTTATCGCCACGGCGGATATGATGACCCGCTTCTCAGAGGCTGGAAGCTTGGGCATTGAAAATACCAAGGGCAAGGCTCCGCAGCTTCAGGTGGACATGGACCGCGTGAACCGCCGAGTGCGCGACCTGGCCCAGCAGCAATCTGCCGACATCAAGCGCGCCCTGGCCTCGGCAGGCGTGAAGATTATTCACGGCACCGGCAAGCTCCTGGACCGCCACACGGTGCAGGTGACCGACGAGGCCGGCCTCGTCTACCCGCTACACGCCGACTTCGTGCTGCTCTCGGTGGGTACGCATCCGCGCGAGATGCCCACGGGCATGCCTGACGGCGAGCGCATCCTGACCTGGACCCAGCTGTACAACCTTAGCGAGGTGCCCGAAGAGCTCATCGTGATCGGCTCGGGCGTGACCGGTGCCGAGTTTGCCTCAGCCTATAACGGTCTGGGTTCGAAGGTGACCCTGGTATCCTCCCGTGACCGTGTGCTCCCCGGCGAGGATGAGGACGCCGCCCGCGTGCTGGAGGACGTTTTCGAGCGTCGCGGTGTGCGCGTCATGCCCCGCTCCCGCGCCTCCGCAGTGGAGCGCGCCGAGGACGGTTCTGGCGTAATCGTGACCCTCTCTGACGGCCGCAAGGTCTCGGGTACGCACTGCCTCGTGGCTATTGGTTCGATTCCCAATACCGAAGATTTGGGTTTGGAGGCGGCGGGCGTGGAGCACACCCCGAGCGGCCACATCACGGTGGACGGCGTGTCCCGTACGAGCGTGAACAACATCTACGCGGCTGGCGACTGCACGGGCGTGTATCCGCTGGCCTCCGTGGCAGCCATGCAGGGCCGCATCGCGATGGCGCATATCCTTGGTGACACCGTACGTCCCCTGCGCACCGACAAGGTCGCGGCGAACATCTTTACCTCGCCCGAAATTGCGACCGTCGGTATCGGTGAGAAGGACCTGCGCGAAGGCGCTTACCGTGGTGAGGCTGTAACCCTGCAGCTGAGCACGAACCCCCGTGCCAAGATGATGGCGATGCGTGACGGCTTTGTGAAGGTTTTCGCCCGCCGCCACTCGGGTACCGTCATCGGCGGTGTGGTCGTGGGCCAGCGTGCCTCCGAGCTGATTTACCCGATTGCTCTGGCCGTGGAGAAAAAACTCACGGTGGATGATCTGGCCGAGACTTTCACGGTGTACCCCTCGCTGTCCGGCTCGATTGCTGAGGCGGCGCGTAAGCTTCACACCCGTAGCAAGTTCTAGCCGCATCCGGGATAAATACAAAAGCGGTGGGGG
>OFCR01000351.1_pt1 | contig 13131 bp, 9 predicted proteins | sample 1520881 | NCBI WGS metagenome assembly OFCR01 (sample SAMEA2699032, study PRJEB24076) | metagenome | biome: Human gut stool | place: Spain | collected 2012-09-23
AATCGGCTCCATAATTCCTATGGTGGTTTTACCCACTACAGAAATTATAGAGCCTGTTTTGTCAGGTTAAGCAATGTCTACCTAGTTGAAATGTGTGATGACTCTTAGTAAAATGCGTCATTTTGATAGAATGGTGAGTGTATATGGAATATTTTGAACTTTTTTGACCGTTTTTGTTGACAAGTATTAAAAATTTTGTATAATAGAACATGTAAACGATTGCAGAAGGAGAGATTATGATAAAGTCTGAACGTAAGCAGATTATCTTGTCTCAATTGAAACAAGATGGTTTTGTCACTTTAGAAAATTTGACCGTTTTATTAAGTGATACTTCTGAGTCAACGATTCGTCGTGATTTGGATGAGTTAGCGGCAGATGGTCAACTGAAACGTGTTCATGGTGGCGCTGAAAGCCTTAGAGGTCTGAAGGAAGAAATTGCCAACAGTCAGAAAGCCATCAGAAATGTTCAAGAAAAGTCACAATTAGCTAACTATGCTGCTGATTTAATTAAGGAAGGTGATGTCGTCTTTCTTGAGGCTAGTACAACGAATGAACTGTTGATTCCTCATTTGCTCAATCGTCAGGTGACGGTTGTGACTAATTCTATCCATCATGCAGTTAAGCTGGTAGATTTTGGTATTAGCACCAGAATTATTGGTGGGAAGGTTAAGCACTCTACAGATGCTTCCATAGGGAGCACTGCTCAGGAGCAAATCAGACAACTGAATTTTGACTGTGCCTTCATTGGCGCTAATGGTGTTGATGCCAATTATTTTACAACACCTGACATGGAGGAGGCAGTCATTAAACGGACAGTGATTGCTAATGCACGAAAAGCTTACGTTTTAGCCGATGCTTCGAAACTTGGTCAGATTACCTATGCAAAGGTAGCGGAGGTTGAGAAGGTCACTATAATCACAAACGCTTCGGAAGAAGAGCTCCTGAAAGAATTAAAAAAGAAAACGAGGGTTATTGAAGTATGATTTATACTGTAACGCTAAATCCATCCATCGACTTCATTGTTCGTATTGATAAAGTAGAGATTGGTGAAGTTAACCGTATGGACAGTGATGATAAATTCGCTGGTGGTAAGGGAATTAACGTTAGTCGTATTCTACAACGTTTAGGCACTGATAATACCGCTACGGGCTTCATCGGTGGTTTTACAGGCCGTTTTGTAACAGATGGTTTGGATGCTGAAGGTATTAAAACTAAGTTTGTAGCCGTCGACCAAGATACACGTATCAACGTTAAAATTAAGGCCGATCAAGAAACTGAAATTAATGGAACGGGTCCAATTATCACAGAAGAACAGTTGGCTGAATTGGAGGCAATCCTTTCAAGTATCACTGCAGATGATGTGGTTGTCTTTGCTGGTTCTGCACCAAGCAATCTTGGAAACAAGGTCTATAACAAATTGATTCCACTGGTTCGTGAAACTGGTGCTCAGGTGGTTTGTGACTTTGAGGGACAAACGCTTCTTGATTCATTAGCTCACCAACCACTCTTGGTTAAACCAAATAATCATGAGCTTGAAGCTATTTTCAATGTCAAACTTAATGGTATTTCTGATGTTGAAAAATATGCACGTGAAATCCTGGCTAAGGGGGCGCAGAATGTTATCATCTCAATGGCAGGTGATGGGGCACTCCTTGTTACACCAGAGGCTGCTTACTTTGCCAAACCAATTAAGGGGACAGTTAAAAACTCTGTTGGTGCGGGTGACTCAATGGTTGCTGGTTTCACTGGTGAGTCTGTTAAATCAGGTGACCCAATTGAGGCGCTCAAGTGGGGAGTGGCGTGTGGAACATCTACAGCCTTCTCAGATGACTTAGCGACAATTGAATTTATTAAAGAAACATACAATAAAGTAGAGGTAGAAAAACTATGAAAATTCAGGATTTACTGAACAAAAAAGTTATGTTGCTTGACCTTCAAGCAACTACAAAAGAAGCTGTTATCGATGAAATGATTAACAGCCTGGTTGACAATGGTGTTGTGACCGACTTTGATGTTTTCAAAGCAGGTATTATGGCTCGTGAAGCACAAACATCAACTGGTTTGGGTGATGGAATCGCTATGCCACACAGTAAAAATGCTGCAGTCAAAGAAGCAACAGTACTTTTTGCTAAATCTAATAAAGGTGTAGATTACGAATCACTTGATGGTCAACCGACTGACCTCTTCTTTATGATTGCAGCTCCAGAGGGAGCAAATGACACTCACTTGGCAGCCCTTGCTGAGTTGTCAAAATACCTTATGCAAGATGGTTTTGCAGATCGTTTGCGTAAGGTGACTTCTCCAGATGAAGTGATTGCTGCTTTCAATACTGGTGAAGAAGAAGCACAAGCTGAGGAAGCTAAGAAAGCACAAGCTGTTAAAGAAGCAGCTTCAAGCGATAAACCACTTATCGTAGCTGTAACAGCTTGTACAACTGGTATTGCGCACACTTACATGGCTGAAGAATCACTGATTAAAACTGGTGAAGAAATGGGAGTCAATGTTCGTGTTGAAACTAACGGTGCTTCAGGTGTTGGAACACCATTGACTGCTGAAGAAATCAGTAAGGCTGTAGGTGTTATCGTAGCAGCAGACAAGGCAGTTGAAACAGCACGTTTTGACGGTAAGAAATTGATTTCTAAACCGGTTGCTGCGGGTATTCGTCAACCTCAAGAATTAATCCAAAACATCTTGGATGGTAAAGCTGAAGTCTTCCATGCTGAAAATGCTGGAGCTGCTCAAGAATCAAGTGAGAAATTGAGCCTTGGTGGTGCCTTCTACAAACACTTGATGAGTGGGGTATCACAAATGCTTCCATTCGTTATTGGTGGTGGTATCATGATTGCCCTTGCCTTCTTGCTTGACCAAATCATGGGTGTTCCTAAAGATCAATTGTCACATTTGGGTAGTTACAATGAACTTCCAGCTCTCTTTAAATCAATTGGTGATATTGCTTTCAGTTTCATGTTGCCTATTCTTGCAGGATATATTGCCTATTCAATTGCTGAGAAACCAGGTTTGATTGCCGGTTTTGCAGCTGGGGCTATTGCGAAAGCAGGTCTTGCTTATGGAAATATTGTAGTCTATGCAAAAGTTGCAGGTTTAGATGAAAATGCAGCGAAAGAAGCAGTTGATAAGATTTCTTCTCATCAAGTGTCATCAGGATTTCTTGGAGCATTGGTAGGTGGTTTCTTAGCTGGTGGAATTGTACTTTTGTTGAAAAAATACATTAAGGTTCCACGTGCACTCGAAGGTGCAAAATCAATCTTATTGATGCCTCTCCTTGGAGTGGCCCTCACAGGATTTGCCATGCTAGCAGTGAATATCCCAATGGCAGCAATCAATACTGGACTTAATAACTTCTTGTCAAGCTTGTCAGGAAGCTCAGCAGTACTCCTTGGTCTTCTTGTCGGTGGTATGATGGCGGTAGACATGGGTGGACCAGTCAACAAAGCTGCTTATGTTTTTGCTACAGGTACTCTTGCTGAAACCGTAACTTCAGGTGGTTCAGTTGTTATGGCAGCAGTTATGGCAGCTGGTATGGTTCCTCCTTTGGCAGTCTTTGTAGCAACCGTATTGTTCAAAGATAAATTCTCACAAGAAGAACGTGATTCTGGTTTGACAAACATCGTTATGGGACTTTCATTCATCACTGAAGGTGCAATCCCATTTGGTGCAGCTGACCCAGCACGCGCTATCCCAAGCTTTATCGTCGGTTCAGCTCTTACAGGTGCTCTCGTAGGTATGGCAGGAATCAAATTGATGGCACCACACGGAGGTATCTTCGTTATTGCCCTCACTTCAAATGCCCTTCTCTACCTTCTCTTCATCTTGATTGGTGCTGTGGTATCAGGTATCCTTTTCGGATTCCTCCGCAAACCACTTGATAAATAAGATATGATTAAACAATCTCGTTGAGTACGGGGTTGTTTTTTGTGTCGTAGCGGATTTTTGTCAGGATATTTAATTTATGATAAAGTAAAACCAGAAATGGCTTACAAGGCTTATCTAGAAGCTCATATGCTCCATAAAGAAATATAAGAGGTAAATTATGGTAAAAGAATACGATTATATTGTCATCGGTGGTGGCTCTGGCGGGATTGCCAGTGCTAATCGTGCTGCTATGCACGGCGCTAAGGTTATTCTCTTTGAAGGAAAAGAGGTCGGCGGTACCTGCGTCAATGTGGGCTGTGTACCTAAAAAGGTCATGTGGTATGGTGCTCAGGTTGCTGAGACTCTTCACCGCTATGCGGGCGAATATGGCTTTGATGTGACGCTTAATAAGTTTGATTTTGCGACCCTTAAGGCCAATCGTCAGGCTTACATAGACCGTATCCATGGTTCTTATGAGCGTGGTTTTGATAGTAATGGCGTTGAACGTGTATACGAGTATGCAAAATTTGTTAATCCTCATACAGTTGAAGTAGCTGGGGAGCGTTATACAGCGCCACATATCCTTATTGCAACAGGTGGACATGCCCTTTATCCAAATATTCCAGGTAGTGAATATGGGATTACTTCAGATGGTTTCTTTGAGTTAGATGAGGTACCAAAACGTACAGCTGTTATCGGTGGTGGCTATATCGCCGTTGAGGTTGCTGGTGTTCTCAATGCTCTTGGCAGTGATACGCACCTCTTTGTTCGTAAGGACCGCCCATTACGTACCTTTGACAAGGATATTATCGATGTCTTAGTCGATGAGATGGCTAAATCAGGTCCGACCCTTCACACGCATGCTAATGCTACAGAAGTAGTGAAAAATGCTGACGATTCTTTGACCATTAGCTTTGACAATGGAGAAACAGTAACTGTTGATTGCCTCATTTGGGCTATTGGTCGTGCAGCCAATACCTCTGGCTTTGGTCTTGAAAAGACGGGCGTTGAGTTGACTGAACGAGGTAACATTTATTCAGACGCCTTTGAAAATACATCAGTTCCTGGTATCTACGCCCTTGGTGATGTGACTGGTAAACTAGATTTGACGCCAGTTGCAATCAAGGCGGGACGTCAATTGTCAGAGCGACTCTTCAACAATAAAGCTGATGCTAAGCTTGATTATACAGATGTTGCTACTGTGGTCTTTAGCCACCCAGTCATTGGTTCTGTTGGTTTGACTGAGGAAAAAGCAATCGCTAAATATGGTGCGGAGAATATCAAGGTCTATAAATCTAGTTTCACTCCAATGTATACAGCTCTTGCAAACAATCGTCAGCCGTCAACTATGAAATTAGTAACACTTGGTGAGAATGAAAAAATCATCGGTCTTCATGGCATTGGCTACGGTGTCGACGAGATGATTCAAGGCTTCTCTGTGGCTATTAAGATGGGAGCAACTAAGGCTGATTTTGATAATACGGTTGCCATTCATCCAACCGGTTCAGAAGAATTTGTAATGATGAGATAAATAAGTGAGGTCTGAATACCAAGAGTTTCAGGCTTTTCTTTGTGCTCAAATAGCAGCCCACACTTTGTGTGTAGCAAATAACTTGTCTAAATAAAAAAAGGCATTAGGCCTTTTTTTCGTTAATCAAATAATTTCTGACTTCTGAGATAAAGTAAAGGGACCCAGTAATGACAAATAAATCATCAGGACTCGCTGAATCAGCTTGGATTAACCAGTCTTTATAGTCGGTCGCCTGTTTGAAGTGTTGAGGATAGTCATCCAAGGGCAGTGCTTCAAAAAAGTCAAAGCTAGTTACCGTTATATCATAAGCTTTCAGCTCCTCTAGTAAGTCTGCTAGAGGCTTCCGCCTAAGTCCTGCAAAGAGGATGTGGACCTTACGATTGGCGAAGTTATCTTTTAGTACCTGTTTTAAACTGGCAATACCTTGAGGATTATGGGCGCCATCTAGGTAAATGTTATTTCCAATCCACTCACTGCGACCAGGCCAATGCGTCTCTTCGATGCCTTCTTGGATACTCTTATCGGTAATCTTAGGAAATATTTGAGTCAATAGATGGGCAGCAGTGACGGCTAAACCAGCATTATTTTCTTGATGCTGTCCTAGCATGGAGAGCTTAAGTTTTGAACTCTGCCACTTACCATAAGAAACTTGAAGAGCTTGATTGGATGCATGAATGAGCTGGATTTCCCTATCAATAACAGCCAAAGGAGCCTTACATTCATGTGATTTTTGTCTAAAGAGCTGTTCAACTTCTTCAGGAACACGACCTAGTAAGGTAGGGGTATTTTTTTGCATGACACCAGCTTTATGCTCAGCAATTTCCGCAAGACTATTCCCTAGAGTTTCAGTGTGGTCAAAGCCAATCGAAGTACAGATGACAAGCTCTGGTGAAAGCACATTGGTCGAATCAAGACGTCCACCAATTCCGGCTTCGATGATAGCAATATCAACCTGTTTCAAATCAAAGTAGAGAAACATGAGTAGAGTGACCAACTCAAATTCCGTTGGTCGGTCAAAATCAGTGTTATGTTCTAAATTATTGAGAAAAACTTGAGCTTTCTCAACAATAGCAATCAGGTCATTATCAGGAATCTCTGTGCCATTAATACTAATACGCTCGTTAAATCGAGTAATGTAAGGAGAAGTAAAGGTTCCGACTTGATAGCCTGCCTTACTTAGAATATGTTGTAAGTAACTGGTTGTTGATCCCTTACCGTTGGTTCCGACGATATGGACTGTTGGATAGTGCATTTGAGGATTTCCAGCTTGCTCCAAAAGCCAGCGCATACGCTCAAGCTTGGGACGACGACCATTACCTTTAAAAGAGTGAATGAAATTTATGGTTTCTGTATAGTTCATAGGATTATAGAAAAAGGCAGGAAACTCCTAGCCTTTCAAATGTCTTAGTTGGAAGCAGCGCCACCAGTTGTTGCACCACCAGTTGTCGCATTGCCAGTAGTTGTGTCTGCAGTGGCTGCTGATGAAGAAGTAGTTGTATTTCCACCAGTTGTTGTATCTGCTGATGAAGAATAAGTGTTATTACCAGCTTGGCTGCTTGTTTCTGTTTCTGAGTCAGTCGCATTACCATAGCTAGATGAGGCAGCGCTTGAATCTTGGGTCTTATTGTTACCTTCTTTGATGACTACAGTTGATTGATTTGCTGAAGAATCAGATGTATCCTTATCTTTATTAGAAGATGTGAAATTCATAATAGTGATAGACGCTACGATGATTGACAAAATGGTCCCGACAGCAGTAAGGACTTTTTGGAAGGCAGTGAAGCCTTTAGAAACGTGTTCAGTCACTTTAGGGGAAGATTTGCTTTCTTCATTGGACGTATGGTTACGGCGTGAGTAATTTTCAGACATGATGCTCTCCTTAAAAATTATTTCGTACTCTCTATTATATGATTTTCTCGCAAAAAATGCTAAAAAAATTATGCTATAATAGGGAGTAACTATTAATCGAGGAAAAAACATGATTTATTTTGATAATTCAGCTACAACCATGCCCTATCCAGAGGCTCTTAGAACCTACCAAGAAGCGGCAACGAAAATTTTTGGGAATCCTTCTAGCTTGCACCAATTAGGAACATCTGCGACACGTATTTTGGAGGCCTCTCGTAAGCAAGTTGCGGACCTCATTGGAAAATCAGCCGATGAGATTTTCTTTACGTCTGGTGGAACCGAGGGAGACAACTGGGTCATCAAGGGCGTAGCTTTTGAAAAAGAACCCTACGGTAAACATGTCATCGTATCTGACATTGAGCATCCTGCTGTCAAAGAGTCTGCCAAATGGCTTTCTGAGCATGGTTTTCAAGTGTCCTATGCGCCAGTTAATGCTCAAGGGTTCGTGGATGTGGAAGCTCTTGCTCAACTGTTACGCCCTGATACCATCTTGGTTTCAGTGATGGCTGTTAATAATGAAATTGGATCTATCCAACCCATTCAAGCGATTTCAGATCTTCTAGCTAATGAGCCAACGATTTCTTTCCATGTGGATGCTGTTCAGGCTATTGGTAAAGTTCCTGTATCGTCTTATTTAACTGACCGTGTAGACTTTGCAACCTTTTCTGGTCATAAGTTCCATGCCGTTCGTGGTGTCGGTTTTGTCTACAAAAAAGCTGGTAAAAAGATTACGCCTCTCTTAACAGGTGGAGGTCAAGAAAAAGACCTTCGTTCAACGACTGAAAATGTTGCTGGGATTGCAAGTATGGCTAAGGCCTTGCGCTTAGTCACTGATAAAGAGGCCTTATCTCTGCCTAAAATTGCCAAAATGAAAAAGGTTATCTTTGACGAATTGTCGAAGTATGAGGACATTACTCTCTTCTCAGGTGAAGGTGATAACTTTGCTCCCAATATTTTGACCTTTGGCATCAAGGGTGTTCGTGGTGAAGTTGTTGTCCATGCTTTTGAGGAACATCAAATCTATATTTCAACGACATCAGCCTGCTCCTCAAAAGCCGGTAAGCCAGCAGGGACCCTTATTTCTATGGGTGTGCCAAGTAAGTTGGCCCAAACTGCCGTTCGTATCAGTCTCGATGATGACAATGATATGGGACAGGTTGAACAATTTCTCACGATTTTCAAGCAGGTCTACGCTAAGACACAAAAAGTGAGATAAAACGATTAAATAAAACTAAATTCAAGTTCAAAAGGAAAAGGAATGACACTAACGTATTCAGAAATTATGGTGCGCTACGGGGAATTGTCAACCAAGGGCAAAAACCGCATGCGTTTCATCAATAAACTTAAAAATAATATCAAGGATGTCCTATCCATCTATCCAGAGGTGAAAGTAACTTTTGACCGTGATCGTGGACACATCTATCTAAATGGCACAGACTACGAACCAGTCGCAGAGTCTTTGAAACAGATTTTCGGGATTCAGGCCTTTAGTCCTGTTTACAAATGTGAAAAAAATGTCGAAGTATTGAGAAAAGCTGTTCAAGACATTATGACTGGGCTTTATCATGATGGACTTACCTTTAAGATGACGGCTAAACGTAGTGACCACGACTTTGTTCTCGACAGTCGTGAGCTCAACCTTACTTTAGGAAATGCTGTATTTGATGTATTGCCTGATATTAAAGCACAAATGAAAGGTCCAGATGTTAATCTTAAGGTAGAGATTCGTGCGGAGGCTGCCTATATTTCTCATGAGGAAATTAAGGGTGCAGGTGGATTACCTGTAGGGACAGCTGGGAAAGGCATGCTCATGCTTTCAGGTGGGATTGATTCGCCTGTTGCAGGTTATCTAGCCCTTAAACGTGGTGTGGATATTGAGGCTGTCCATTTTGCAAGTCCTCCATACACCAGTCCTGGTGCACTGAAAAAGGCTCAAGATTTGACACGTAAGTTGACTAAGTTTGGTGGCAATATCCAGTTCATTGAAGTACCCTTTACTGAAATTCAAGAGGAAATCAAGGAAAAAGCACCAGAGGCTTATTTGATGACTCTGACTCGTCGTTTTATGATGCGTATTACTGACCGCATTCGTGAGGAACGACGTGGTCTTGTCATTATCAATGGAGAAAGTCTTGGTCAGGTTGCCAGTCAGACTATGGAGTCTATGCAGGCCATTAATGCTGTCACCTGTACGCCAGTGATTCGCCCAGTTGTGACTATGGATAAGTTGGAAATCATTGATTTGGCACAAAAAATCAATACCTTCGACATTTCTATTCAACCTTTCGAAGATTGCTGTACCATCTTTGCACCGGACCGTCCAAAGACCAATCCCAAAATCAAAAACGTTGAACAATATGAGCGTCGTATGGATGTTGACGCCTTGGTTGAACGGGCGGTTGCAGGAATTATGGTGACTGAAATCACACCTATCGAAGAGGCACAAGACGAAGTAGACACACTTATTGATGACTTGCTCTAGTCCCAAAGTATATAGTGACTGCTTAGATTTTATTAGCATCAGCTGTATCAAATAAAGAAATAATATCGATGTTGCATTTTACCTAGAAAGGAAAATACATGACTGTTTATAACATCAATTTAGGAATTGGTTGGGCGTCAAGTGGTGTCGAATATGCTCAGGCCTACCGTTCTACCATTTTTAAAAACACTGGTATCAAGGCTAAGTTTGTCTTTATGGATATGTTCTTACAGGACAACCTGTCTGATTTGACCCGTAACATGGGTTTTGCGGACGAAGATGTCATCTGGCTCTATAGCTATTTTACAGACCTTAAGATTGCCCCAACGACCTATACCGTCAAGGATTTGGAAAATGAAATTCCTTATGATATTACACGTCGTGAAATTAATGGTAAGGTAGTGAAGCTCTTCTGTGCTAAAGAGGACATTTTTTATGCAGCATACTTGCGTAAAGAGGGTGAAGAGATTGTTCACCGTGTGGAAAAGGTTTCTCGTGGTTGCTTGATTCGTAAAGATTTTTACTCTTATACCAAGATGTTCACAGAGTATTACACACCAGTGGACAACAAGGCTCATCTTTACCAACGTCGTTTCTTCAATGAAGATGGTAGTGTTGCCTATGACGAAATCGTTGATGGAAAGGATAGTATCTTCCGTTTTTCAGATAAGATTTTGTCTTCTAAGCACGAGTTTATCGCTTATTTTATGTCTCAGCTTGGCCTCACGGACAAAGATATTGTCATCTTGGACCGTGCAACTGGTACAGGGCAAGCCGTTTTCCGTAATGCCAAACCTGCCAAACTTGGGGTAGTGGTCCATGCGGAACACTTTAGTGAGAATGCGGTAACAGACAAGACCATTCTTTGGAATAATTATTACGAGTATCAATTTAGTAATGCGGACAAGGTCGATTTCTTTATCACGGCGACAAATCGTCAACGTGATATCATGCTAGATCAGTTCAACAAGTACACACCATTTAGGCCTCATATCGTAACCATCCCTGTGGGAAGTGTGGATAAACTGAGAAAACCTGATGGCAATCGTAAACCATACTCTATCATTACCGCTTCACGTTTGGCCAATGAAAAACATGTGGACTGGTTGGCTAAGGCTGTCGTTAAGGCCAAGGAGAGCTTGCCACAAGTTAATTTTGATATCTTTGGTACAGGGGCTGAGGAGGCTAAACTTAAGGCTATTATTGAGGAAAATCAAGCTCAGGATTACATCCACCTCAAAGGGCATCAGGAATTAACAGAAGTCTACAAGGACTACGAGCTTTACCTGTCAGGTTCTAAGAGTGAAGGCTTTGGCTTGACTCTTTTAGAAGCTGTTGGTTCAGGTCTTGGTATGATTGGATTTGACGTGCGCTATGGGAACCAAACCTTTATTAAAGATAATGAAAATGGTTACCTCATTCCTCGTTTCGAAAAAGATGATGAACCTGCCATTGTAGCGGCTTTGGCAGAGAAAATTGTAGCCTTCTTTAACCGCACAGATTTGGACCATGTTCATCAAGTCTCTTATGATATCGCTAAAGGCTTTTTGACAGAGGAAATTGAGCAGAAGTGGCTTAACTTAGTAAAGGAGATGACTAGTCATGATTAATTTATTTGAAAGTTATAGTCAGGGTAGTTGGGATCTCCATTACTCCTTAATCGTTGCTGGCTATGCCAATACAACGGTTTGCCTTTCGGATGATGGCTTTCTACCTAGTGATGTAACCTCGCCCTACCTTTATTTCACTGGTTTTGATAAGGTTCAGGGATCTGCTCTTTACTTTAATCAAGTGCCCGTGCCAGATTACTGGGAAATTTTAGGGACTAATAGTAATGCAGAAATTTTCCGTTTTGATAAAAAACGTGGACATATTCATTATGCGCATCCTGAACATCAACGTTTGGTGAATGCTGTGGACTGGTATGATGAGTCAGGCCGCTTGCGCGTGACTGACCGCTATAATAACAAGGGCTATCGTTTTTCTCAGACAACGTACAATGTTAAACAAGAAGCGACTATCACTAGTTATTTCACGCCAGACAACAAGGAAGTTATCGTTGTTAACCATTTGACCAAGGATGTTATCTTGAATTGGAAGGAAAAAGTCTACATTTTCAAAAACAAGTCGGAATTTGTAGTCTTCTATCTCCAAGAGGCGGGTTATGATTTAAGTCGTATCCTTTATAACTCACTGTCAACGCCTTTCTTGACAACGATGAACCTTCCAAATTCTGGCCAAGATGTGCTTTTCTGGCAAGAGCCAATTACAGACACAGTTCCTGGCAATATGCGTTTGCTCCTTGATAGCAATCACCGTCAAACCAAGATTGTTGTTCAGGATTACACAGCCTACACGAATTTGCTAAAATTGATTAGTCCCCAGCAGGCTTCTCATGTAGCTTTCCTTGGCTTCATGTATCCATTTGCACGTCAAAATCATTTCCAAAACCATGCACTTATCTTGACCAATTCCGATCAGGTTGAACATCTGGAAAGTATTGTTAGTGAAGTACCTACCATGCACTATCATGTCGGGGCTATTACAGAGATGTCAAGTCGCTTGATGGATTTGGCTAAATATAGCAATGTTAGTCTTTATCCTAACATTACAACAGAACAGGTTAAACGCCTTTATCAAGAAGCTGATTTCTACTTGGATATTAACCATCAAAATGAAATCTTGTCAGCGACCCGTGCTGCTTTCGAAAATAATATGCTTATCCTTGCCTTTACGAATACTAGTCATGGTTCAGAGTATACAGCGCCAAGCAATATCTTTTCACCGATGGATGCCGGTCACTTCAAGCAAACCCTTCATGAAGCCTTGGGCAACCATGAGTTCTTTAGACATCTTCTTGACCGTCAACGTGAGCATGCTCGTGTGGCGACACCAGAAGATTATCAAAAGGTCATTGGTTAGGGTCATGGCAGTTCGGGTTCGTAAGGTTTACCCTTTTACACCAACGTTTAGACAGGTCGCTTCGCTTTATGAAGCGGCTTTTCCTGCTTGTGAGCGTCTTCCCCTCTGGCAATTGTCTTGGAATGGCTTGAAAAAAGGACAGGAATTTCTGGCTTATTATGATAAGCAAACTTTTATTGGCTTAACCTATACCATCTATACTGACAGCCTAGTATACTTACTCTTTCTTGCGGTTGAAGAAAGTAAACAGTCTCAGGGATACGGTAGTCAGATTTTGGCACAAGTTAAGAAAGAAGCAGGCGTTTGCCCATGTGTTCTCACGATTGAGCCCATGGATGATCCTAATGTTTCTAACCGAGCTCAACGTCTAAAACGTCTAGCATTTTACGAAAAAAATGGCTATCAAGCTTTGAAT
>OFCR01000353.1_pt1 | contig 13011 bp, 9 predicted proteins | sample 1520881 | NCBI WGS metagenome assembly OFCR01 (sample SAMEA2699032, study PRJEB24076) | metagenome | biome: Human gut stool | place: Spain | collected 2012-09-23
AATCCGGGGCACCCCGCCTCATAGTTATGCCATTACGAACACGCTACCGCCAATCAGGGCGGCCAGGCGTTCACAGCAGTTCTTAGTGGAAGAAGTGACGGGTACCGGTCAGGTACATGGTCACGCCAGCAGCCTTAGCCGCCTCAATCACTTCCTCATCGCGGATCGAACCGCCCGGGTGCACAACGGCGCGCACGCCAGCGTCCAGCAGAACCTGCAGGCCGTCAGCGAAGGGGAAGAACGCGTCGGATGCAGCCACCGCACCGCGAGCACGCTCGTTGCCCTCGCCGCCGAGAGTGTTCGCACGCTCAACAGACAGCTTGCAGGAGTCCACACGGTTCACCTGGCCCATACCGATACCCACAGAAGCACCGTTATCGGCCAGCAGAATAGCGTTCGACTTGGGAGAACGCAGTGCACGCCACGCGAACTCAAGGTCACGCAGGGTGGCCTCGTCGGCAGGCTCACCAGCAACCAGGGTCCAGTTCTTCGGGTCGTCACCCTCAGCCTGCAGGCGGTCAGCCTCCTGGAAGAGCGCACCACCGGAGATGGGACGGTACTCAAGCGCATCGCGGGCAAAACCCTCGGGCAGAACCAGCAGACGCAGGTTCTTCTTCTCGCGCAGAATCTCCAGGGCCTCGGGCTCGTAGCCGGGAGCCACAACAACCTCGGTGAAGATGCCCTTGACGGTACGAGCCATCTCTGCGGTTACCGGGCGGTTAGCGGCAATCACGCCACCGTATGCGGACAGCGGGTCGCAAGCGTGGGCCTTCGCGTGGGCATCCGCAATGGGGTCAGCGGCGCCGGGGGTTGCCACGGCGATACCGCAGGGGTTGTTGTGCTTGATAACGGCAACGGCCGGCTCATCGAAGTCGTATGCGGCACGCAGAGCGGCGTCAGCGTCAACGTAGTTGTTGTAGCTCATAGCCTTACCGTGCAGCTGCTCGGCCTGGGCAATGCCAGGGGCAGCAGCCGGGTTGACGTACAGGGCGGCACGCTGATGCGGGTTCTCACCGTAACGCAGGGTTTCGCTACGCTCGAAGCTCAGACCGGCGTAGGGGGGCCAGAAGTTAGCGTCCTCGTCCTGTAGGAACTGGGATGCGGTCCAGGTAGCCACAGCGGTGTCGTATGCGGCGGTGTGAGCGAAAGCGCCAGCGGCCAGGCGGCGGCGCTCGGCTAGGGAGAAACCACCGTTCTTAGCGGCCTCAACGGTGCGCTCGTAGTCGGCGGGGTCCACCACAATTGCAACAGCGTCGTGGTTCTTCGCAGCGGCACGCACCATGGAGGGGCCACCAATATCAATCTTCTCAATAATGGCGTCCTGGTCCGCGCCCGAAGCCACGGTCTCGACGAAGGGGTACAGGTTCACGACGACCAGGTCGAAAGGCTCGACATCCAGCTCGCCGAGGGTGTCGATGTGCTCCTGCTTGCGGCGGTCAGCCAGAATACCTGCGTGGATGCGCGGGTGCAGGGTCTTCACGCGGCCCTCGAGGCACTCGGGAAAGCCGGTCACCTCGGTCACCTCGGTAACGGGAACGCCGGCAGCCGCAATGGTTGCCGCGGTCGAACCGGTGGACACCAGGGCCACGCCGGCCTCGTGCAGGCCGCGAGCAAAATCCTCCAGGCCGGTCTTGTCGTAGACAGAAATGAGGGCGCGGCGCAGGGGCACGCGATCGAGCTCAATAAGAGACACAAATACTCCGATACTTTGCACCGTGCGCGGCAAACGCGGTGGCACGGCTGATGGATGGATGTAAATCCGCCCCAGTGGGCGGGATGTGCGGGTGGGGTTTACCCCCACCGTCGCGCCGAGGCACAAGGTACCACCGCTCAGGCGGTGGGACGCGACGGTACGTCTGTACGAGCGGGGAATCGGAGCAAGCACTCCACCCGCCGTATGAAAAACTTAGGCAGCAGAATGCTTCTGCGCGAGATCAGCAATAGTCTGCACGAGCAGGCGGCGCTCCTGCACCTTGATGCGTTCGTGCAGGGTTTCTTCGGTATCGCCATCGAGCACGGGCACGGCGGCCTGCGCCAGAATGGGGCCGGTATCAACACCGGCGTCGACGAAGTGCACGGTCAGGCCGGTAATCTTCACGCCGTGAGCCAGGGCATCACGCACGCCATGCGCACCGGGGAAGGAAGGCAACAGGGCGGGGTGAGTGTTGATAATGCGGTTGCTGAAGCGCTCGACCAGCTGCGCATCCACGATGCGCATGAAGCCGGCGAACACAATGTAATCGGGCTCGTAGGAGGCAATCTTCTCTTCGAGGGCGCGGTTCCACGCCGGGCGGTCTGCGTAGTCGCCGGGCTGCACCAAGAAGGTGGGCACGCCGGCGGCCTCGGCGCGCTCGATGCCCATGCAGGGCTTATCGGCGCCAACAGCCGCGATATCGAGGGGAAGCTCGCCCGCCGCTACGGCGTCGAGAATGGACTGAAGATTCGTTCCGGATCCGGATACCATAACCACAATTCGCACCACACCAGTATAGCCCATCTCACATGTGTTGCGGGAGCTCGGAGAGACGGTCACCCGCTCGAATGGGCGGATGCCTCTGGGGTACGCTCGGTAGCCCGGGGCGAGGCGAAGAGCGAAGCGCTCCAACAGGCCGGACGCGGAAGGCGAACGGCCAGCAACGCGGCGAGACCCACACCCCGCGGGACGGTACCCTTAAAGCTATGTCTACCCCCCCCCGCCGAACATCCCGAACGACCAGCCCCGCAAACCTCAACAGCAGGGTCAGCCGCAGAGCCCTGCACCCAACCCGCAACAGGAACAGCAACAGGGTCAGCCGCAACCGGCCCCCAGTAAGTACAACGCACAGCACCCCGGTGCGCCGCGACCGAACGCGGTTCGGCCCGGTGGCAACCCCGGCAAGCCGCCGATAGACCCGTTGCAGCGCCAGCGCATCCTGCTCCGCACAGCCCTAGCCCTCGTTGCCTCCGCGCTACTCATCTTCGGGGCGTCCTCCTTCGTGCTCTCCCCCATGCCCTATTTCCTGGGCCTTTTCCTCTTCGCGTTGGTGGGCCTGGGACTAAACATCTGGGCCATCGTGCGCACCGCGAGCGCGCGCGGCCCCTGGATCTTCTACGTGGCTGCCTCCCTCAGCATCCTCTACAGCCTCATGACTGTGGTTGGCGGAATCGGTCTAGCCATCATGCCGGGGATGCAAGAGTATCGCGAATGCCGTACGACCGCACTGACCAGCACCGACATGTACACCTGCGACCAGATGTTCCAGAACAGCATGGACCAGTTCGCGGGCACCGGTGAACCGAAAAATTCCGGTGGCACGGCCGGGGCTTCGGCATCCTCCCGTTAGCGGCGGTCAACGTGAACGGCGGTCGAAGCGCACACAGCACGAACCCCGCGTGAGCAATCCTCACGCGGGGTTCGTGCTGTCTTCCTTCTTCTTGAGCTACTTCTTCTTCGGGGTCTGCGAGCCAGTTGCCTCTTCCACGGTCGACAGCGGAGGCAGTTCCACGGTGGAGGCCTCGTCAGTCAGAAGCGGCAGGATACCGGTCTGAGCACGCACACCAAAGATGCGGTTCATGGCCTGATCGGCGGAGAGCACCTCCAGCTCGCGTTGCATGAAGTCACGCTCGTCCCCGGTCTTTTTCTGGGCCTTACGCTCACTCTTGGCGGCTTTCTTCTCGCGGCGTTTGCGGGCGCGCTGCTCCGCGGCAGAGGGCTCGGCCTCCGGGGCCTCGGATGCTTCGTGCTCCGAACGGTCGGATTCGGTATCTTCGGCGCCCTCGACAGACTGAATGCCGAAGCCAAAGTACGCCATGATGCGCCCAGCACGGCCTCGCGGGCGGGCGGGCTCGACGCTTTCGGAGCTCTCCTCGCGTTCGGCAGGGCTTTCTCCCGCGGGCTTCGCGGAAGCCTTCGAAGTTCCCGAGGCCTTCGGGGCTACCTTCTTTCCGCTCTTCGGACCCGTCTTAGACGCTGACGCAGAACCCATAAACTCGGGAATGGAGAGGTCGGATTCCATCGGCTCCGGCAGATTTTTATCAGGAACGACGTCGGCCAGCGTATCTGCCAGGGCACGCTCGGCCACGGGATCGGCAGCCTCCAGGGGGTAGGCATGCACAGGCTCCTGCGGATGCACCGGCACGTGGCCGGCGGCTACCTCGGCCACCAGCGAGTGTGCCTCGGAGTTCGGCTCGTTCTTTCGGGAGTCTTCGACGGCCTTGCGCGCGGCTTCAGCCTTACGGGCCTTCTCTTCGCGACGCTTAGCTTCCTCAGCCGCTTCAGCCGCACGACGCTCAGCTTCAGCCTTACGGGCCTCCTCCTCGGCAGCGCGGCGCTCCGCACGCTCAGCCGCACGCTCCGCACGACGCTGAGCCAGATGCTCCTTCGCGGAAGAACCCATGCTCATCAGGCGCTCACCAAGGTTCGGGCGCTCATCAGCAAAACGCGGCAAATCACGGCTACTATCAGGCACCAGGGCACGGCTGAGCAGATTACCCAGAGCCACCCCGAGCCCCACCCACAGGGCCGTGTGAGCCGCAAAGCTCAGCGGCTCGGCACCCACCTCAGTGAAGCGACCGACACCCAACGAGCCATAAGAAATCCAACCCAACCACAGGGTGGCCAGAGAAGTCAGCACACCGGTCAGCACACCCAGCGCAAGCGAAGACAACAGGGCTGAAAGCGGACGGAACGGCACCTTCAAGGCAACCCACTCATCCAGGTGGTCCTCGCCCTCACGCAGGAACCACCAACCGGCCACCGCACCGGCAACCACCGGAACCAGCAAACCCAGCAGTCCGACGCCTCCCAGAGAGTTGGGAACCGCCCCCAGAAGCGGCAGCATCGGCAGGGAACCCACCGTGCTACTCGTCAGGCCAATTGAGGTTCCGGCACCAAAGGCGAAACCGGCACCGGTCGACCAGGCCATCGCGTAAATCACCAGGTTAGGCAGGAAGCCCAGTTGCAACAGCGTCACCGCGGCGTCACCCACCGCGCCCGCGTGCAGCTCCTGGTAGGTGGCCACCACCTGTGACCAACCACCCAGAATGCCCAGGGCCAGCAGTAGCGCGCCCAGGCCCACAAAGGCCACCGCGGCAACCACTGCCGCGCGCACCACAGCCCACACATAGGACCCGGCCCAGCGCGAGTACTGGCTCATCTGCGAAATCTGCTCCGCCGTATCAACACCCACCATGCGCGAGAGCGAACGCGCCTCACGGTATCCGCCCCACATTAGGCCGACCACCACGATGCCCAGCGGCACCAGCGCGGCATTCAGCACCTGCAGCGGCTTCGGGTTCGGACTCGCCCAACCGTACACCGCCGAACAAATCAACGCGTAAGTCACCGAGCCCGAAAGCACCGGAATGAGGAACTCCCCCTCATACGAGGCGCGCGCCAACCTGCGACCGGAACGGTAGCAAAACAGCAGCGGCAAAATACTCAGACCCAGCGGCACCAGAGTCATGGTGCCCGCGGAGGCACCAAAAACAGCCGAGAGGTCCAGGGGAACGCCGTGAATCAGGAGCCACAGGTGCGCCGACATTGCGGCCACCGACGAGAACTCCGTGCTGCCAAAACCGTTCGTTGCCCACACGGCGGCCATAGCGGCCACCACCAGGACGCCGGACATCAGGGCGGTCAGAATCAGCTCAACGACGCCCTGAAGCCACAGGGGCATGGGCATGGAATAGCGGGAGATAGGTGAGGTGCTTTTCATCGTCCTTCCATGATGCCACGTTTTGACGACGAAACCCGCCTCCGCGAGGGCCGGTGATAGCCCTCGGAGACGGGTTTTTGCACGTCGCGTCAGTTTTTGGGTGAGTCCCTCGGCGGGAATCTTTGCGGCACCCCTAGTGATCGGTCCAGGGGTTGGATGCATTCACACCCCAGGAACGGTACACCTGAGCCTTCGAGGAGACCAGTTCCAGGTCGTAGGCGCTTGCGCTTGCGGCCATCAGCCCCTCCAGGGCAGCCGTGGGAAGGGGGCCGGCATCATCGCGCCCCACCGCATGCTGACCGCGCGGGGCCTGACGGCCCGCCCACTCGAGGCTCACGCGCGCATCCACGTTAATGACGTGGTCACTGAAGCGTTCGAGCAGCTCGGCAATCCAGCGGTCGGTCTCGGGGTAGGGGTAGAGGCCTTTGAGCTCACCAATGCTCAACACCGAAATGTACATGTGGCGAAACGAGCGGCGGCGCAGAAACGCAACCACGGCGGGGTCTGGATCCGCCTTACGAATCTCCGCGAGAACGTCGGAGTCCAGGAGCATACCGGAAAAGTTCATACCCCTAATGCTACGCTACGCGCAGACCGGCGATTTCGATGGCGGGGATGCCCTCGGGGTTGGGCAGAAGAAGGAAGTTCAGGAACTCGTCACGCTTAGAAGAAATGCGGGAGTAGTCGTCAATGCTGACCGCGGTGAAACCGCCTCGAGCGGGAACTGCTGCGGCACGCAGGCTGTCCTGGTAGGAGCGGGAGGGGTTCAGAGAGATTGCTGCTTCGGTTGCAGAGCCGTTGTACATGTGACAACCTGCGCCGTGAGTGGCGCGATCCTTTCGCGTTGCTCTTGTCTGTACCGGTTACCACCACGTGAGGTGGCGAATACAAACCGCTTCGTCATCCGAGCCACCCGTGAACATGGGGTTGGCGTTCGACCATAGTCGGAGCTTATCAGTCGAAACTCTTGAAGCTGGCTCCAGCTTACAGCACGTTCTCACCTTAAGTAAAGCGTTCTTCACAAAAGATTCAGATCACATGTATTTTTGCTTATCAGACCATTTGCAACTGTTCCAAGGTGATCTCGACGCGTAATATTTGACCCTCAGCAGTCCCCTGTCCCCCACCTTTCCGGGAGCGCGCCGACAGGCCGCGCGCGGGGCGCTACGGCCACCTCCACCGTGTTCAAATCACCGCGCAAAGCCCCCGGATGCGCGCGGTCCGGCGGCGGTGACCACCCGCCGCGCGGCACCTCACCCGATGCGAGATAATGGGCAGGTGCCCAACAATCCTTTCCCCGAAATCCCCATCACCGTACCCCAAATCATCCGACAGGTCGGCCACCGCACCTACCAGCGCGGGGCCGCCTACCAGCGCAACCGCGAGGTCGTGCGCTACAGCTACGACGAGGACAGTAGCACCCTCACCGGGCTCGTCAACGGAAGCACCCTCGTGCCCTACGAGGTGACGATCCGATTCTTCCCCCCGCGCGCTGGGTCTGCCGCCTTCGCGGCCCGATGCACCTGCCCGGTCGTCAGCAATTGCAAGCACGCCGTGGCGCTCATGCTCACCGCACTGGACCGCGCCTCGGTGGCGAAAAAGGCACTCAGCGAACACCCCGGACCCGTCGGCGTGCCCGCAACTAGCTCTCATGGCGTAGCGGCGAAGAGCGCAGACGTTACGGAGGCAAAGAAAGCCGCCGACCCGCTCGCGGCACTGCGCGCCTCCGGTGCGCTTACCACCGCGGCAAAACTGCCCGCATCCGATGCGGAACAGAACGCAGAGCAGGGCACCTCGGCACATGGTACGCGCGACGAGGCACAGGGAAGCTTTGCACTCAACGAGCTGGGCTCTTCCCCCAACGTGGTGGACGGTACCGCCTCCAAGATTTCGGCCTGGCGCAAGAACCTCTCCTCGGTCCTTTCCGCACGTCAGGACCTTTCCGGCATCGATTCGCTACGGGTCAGCGGCGCGCTCGACCTCTCAATGAGCGTCTCGGGATCCTACGCGCGCGGCCGCAACATGCCCGGAGCGACCCCGGCCATCAATCTGCTCGCGCGCCCGCTCATGCGCTCCAAAACCGGTCGCTGGGTCAAGGGCGGCCTTACCTGGGATACCTTCGCCTCGAGCGTGGGCGGGCCGGTCGGCCGCCACGATATCTACCCTGAGCACGAGCGTTTCTTTGCCGAGCTCTACTCTATTGCCCGCCCCTGGCAGAACATGTATTCCTCGCACCGCGACTGGATTTCGCTCAGCGCCGCGGGCTCTGCCCTGCTCTGGGATGTACTCGCACGGGCCGAGGAAATCGGTCTGCCTCTGCTCGTTAACGGGCGCGAGGTGGAGTACGCCATTCTGCCGCCCGCGCGGGTGCGCCTGCGCGCCGCCACCCTACCCAAGGGCTCCGAGGAGGGCCGGGACGAGGGCCTGCTTCTCGAGGCCGCGCTGAGCTGGGAGGGGCGCGAGGGCGAGCTTCTGCGCCAGCTCTGGCTTCCGGCCGCTCACTGTCACCCCATGGGCACGCCCCGCACCGGCTTCTTCGCGCTCGGCGGGCTCGCGCAGCAGGAGTACGAGCAGGCCGCCAAGGCCGTGCACTGGAAGACCGCCCGGCCGGGCGCGCTGGACGAGGTGGGGCGCGAATCATTTGTGCAGAAGAGCGAGCAGGATGCGCCAACTGAGGAAGCCGAGAATAGCGTACCGACGATTGCCCCAATACAGGGTGAGCGGGCGCGCTACTCCCCCACGGTCCCGAACCTGCCCGAGGGCGTGGAGCTGGCGCTCATCCCCCTGGTCGAGCCGCTCGACGCCGCCTCCGAGGCGCTCATCTCGGCGGGAACCGTCGAGATTCCCGCCGCCGAACGCCCCGCGTTCCAGCGCGATTTTCTGCCGGCGCTCAGCCGCTCCGTACCCGCGCTCACCCCCGACCCGGCCCTGGCCCTGCCCATCGTCACCCCACCGCGCCTGGTGCTCGAGCTGACCTTCGACGAGGAGGTGCGTCACGATGCGCATCTGGGCTGGCACTGGGAGTACCCCCTCAATCCCTTCGATGCCGACCCCGAGCACGAATCCGGCGTTCAGCGCCTGCCGGCCTTCGGGTACCCCGGCGAGGAGGGCGGCGAGGTACGCGACGAGCGCTTTGAGGCCCGCGTGTTGCGCTCGGTGCGCTCGGTGCTGGCCGCGCATCCGGCCCTGGCCAGCCTGGAGGAACGCCGCATCGAGGGCTGGGAAACCCGCGAGCTACTCAGTGCAATTCTGCCGAAGCTTCGCCGCATTTCCGCTGTTCAGGTGCGTTTCAACGGCACCCCGCCCGAGTTCGTGGAAGCCACCGACGCGCTCATCGAGGTGACCGTCACCGAGGGCAATTCGCGCGACTGGTTTGGGCTGGGCATCGCGGTGAAGGTGAATAACTGGACCGTGCCCTTCGCCCAGATTTTTGAGGCGCTGGACCGGGGCGCGGACCGCATCCTGCTCGGCAACGGCACCTACTTCTCGCTACGTCGACCCGAGTTTAAAACCCTGCGCACCCTCATCGCAGAGGCGCGGGAGCTCGACGACGCGGGCGGCGAGCTGCGCATCAACCGGCACCAGGCCGGGCTGTTCTCGGAGCTGGAATCACTGGCGGCGAGCGTGCAGACCACCCGCCGCTGGGATGAGCAGGTGCGTTCCCTGCTGGCGCTCGTGGAGGCCTCCGAGGCCCGCAAAGCCGACCCCGCAGAGGGCGAGGACAAGCCCGCGACAAGCGCCGATGTCCACGGCAAACGTAACGAGCGGGGCTCGGCACGCTCGAGCCTGAACCGGGAGTACCCGGTGCCCGCGAGCCTGCGCGCCACCCTGCGCCCCTACCAGGTGGAGGGCTACCGCTGGCTCACCTTCCTCTACGAGCACCGCATGGGCGGCATCCTCGCCGACGACATGGGCCTGGGCAAAACCGTGCAGGCCCTCGCCCTGCTCGCCCACGCCATCGAGGAGCACAGCACCGCAGCTCCCGGCGAGCCGTTCGCGCCCTTCCTCGTGGTCGCGCCAACCTCCGTCATCTCGAACTGGGCGGCAGAGGCGGAACGCTTCCTGCCCGAGGCGAAGATCGTCACCATCACCGAAACCACCGCCGGTAAGACCCCGCTGGCCGAACGCGTGGCCGGGGCGCACCTGGTGCTGACCAGCTACACACTGCTGCGCATGGACGAGGACGCGTACATCTCCTACGCGGCCGGACTCGGCTCGGAGGAGGGTCCGGGCGGCGAAACCCCCGGCTGGGGTGCGCTCCTGCTTGATGAAGCGCAATTCGTCAAAAACACCGGCACCCGCGCCTGGTCCATCGCCCGCGCCATGCCCGCGCGCACCAAGATCGCCATGACCGGCACGCCCCTGGAGAACAACCTCATGGAGCTGTGGGCTCTGTTGGCCATCGTGGCGGACGGCCTGTTCCCCTCCGCCCGCGCGTTCCGTGACCTGTACGCTCGCCCGGCAGAATCCGGCGAGGATCCGGCGCACGCGGCCGCCACGACCGCCCGCCTGCGCCAGCGCATCCGCCCGCTCATGCTGCGCCGCACCAAGGAGCTGGTGGCGGCGGAGCTTCCGGCGAAGAACGATGTGCGCGTGAACCTGCCGCTCTCCCCCGGCCACCGCCGCATCTACGACACGCACCTGCAGCGCGAGCGTCAGAAGGTGCTGGGTCTGCTGGAGGACATGGACAAGAACCGCTTCACGATCTTCCAGTCGCTGACGCTGCTGCGTCGCCTGGCCCTGGATGTTGCACTTATCGCCCCGGACGCTTACGAGGGCGTCACCTCGGCGAAGCGCGAGTACCTGGTGGAGCGGCTACCCGAGCTGCTGGCCGGCGGGCACCGCGTGCTGGTGTTCAGCCAGTTCACCGGTTACCTGAAGAGCATCGCCCGAGCCCTGGGCGAGAAGGGTATCGACCACCTGTACCTGGACGGTTCGACCCGCAACCGCGCCGAGGTCATTGAGGCGTTCCGTTCCGGGGCCGCGCCGGTGTTCCTGATTTCGCTTAAGGCCGGCGGTTTCGGCCTGAACCTGACCGAGGCGGACCACGTGTTCATCATGGATCCGTGGTGGAACCCGGCCGCCGAGCAGCAGGCCGTGGACCGTATTCACCGCATCGGCCAGGAGCGGGAGGTGCACGTGTACCGGCTGGTCGCCGAGGGCACGATCGAAGAGAAGGTCATGCAGCTGAAGGCCTCGAAGGCCGCGCTCTTCGATGCGGTGGTCGGCGAGGGCGAGTTCGCCTCCGCGGCGGTCACGGCCGAGGATGTGCGCGCGCTCTTCGCGCTGCCGGAGGAGAAGGACGCGGGATAGCGGCGGCCCTGCGTGGGTTGCCGTCATGATTCTTCGCATCGTTAAGCTCGAGGCACAACCGGCTCGTCTTCGCCTCGGCCGCGGGCGTAGCATAGAGAACCAATGAACCCGCGGAGGCCCCGCCTCCCCGCAGAAATCAACGAGAAATCGAAGGAGCACCATGAGCTACAACGTACCGAACGTAACATTCAATGACGGTCGATCCATCCCGCAGCTGGGCTACGGTGTGTGGCAGGTTGAGGACGAGGTCGCCGAGAAGGTTGTGGGCACCGCCCTGCAGACCGGCTACCGCCACGTCGACACCGCCGCCATCTACGGCAACGAGGCGGGCGTGGGCCGCGCCATCGCCACCTCCGACGTGGCTCGTGAGGATATCTTCCTCACCACCAAGCTGTGGAACTCCGACCAGGGCTACGAGAACGCCTTCGAGGCGTTCGACGCTTCTCTGAAGAAGCTGGGCACCGACTACGTTGACCTGTACCTGATTCACTGGGCTAAGCCGCAGCAGGGCCTGTACCTAGATTCTTGGCGTGCGCTGATTGAGCTGCAGAAGCAGGGTAAGGTCCGCTCCATTGGTGTTTCGAACTTCCCCGAGGAGCAGCTGCGCGAGATCATCGAGGAGACCGGCGTGGTTCCGGCTATCCACCAGATTGAGTTGCACCCCTACTTCTCGCAGGAGGCGCTGCGCGCCGTGCACGCCGAGTATGGCATCGTGACCGAGGCGTGGAGCCCGCTGGGTAACGGCAGCGACCTGCTACAGAACCCCGTGCTGGCCGAGATTGCGAAGCGCCACGGCGCAACCCCCGCGCAGGTCGTGCTGGCGTGGCACCTGGCCAAGGGCACCGTGGCGATTCCGAAGTCCGTGACCCCCTCGCGCATTGAGGAGAACCTGGCCTCGGTGAACGTGACGCTGACCGCCGAGGACATTGCGGCTGTGGATGCTTTGTCCACCCCGGAGGGCCGTATTGGTCCTGACCCGGCGAATATTGACTTCTAAGGTGTAGCCCGGGCGTATAGCTCGAAACACACCTAAATAAAGCCCCGACAGGCACGGATGATGCTTGTCGGGGCTTTTGCGCGCCCTTACGGCGCGGCTTTTTGGGCTTTGGGAGACCGGCTTTAGCGAACGCTCATTCTCGGATTGGCTGGCCTTCCGGCGAGCGCTCGGCAACTAGCTTTCACCCGTCAGTTTTCGCCGGCTAGCTCTCGTCCTCCACCAGCAGGGAGAGGGAGATGCGGCGGCGCGCCGAGTCAACCTCCACCACGCGCACCTGCACGATGTCGCCACTGCGCACAATGTCATGCGGGTTTGCCACATAGCCGCGGCTCATCTGCGAGATGTGCACGAGGCCGTCCTGGTGCACGCCAATATCCACAAACGCGCCGAATGCAGCCACATTCGAGACGGTACCCTCGAGCACCATGCCGGGGCGCACGTCCTCAAAACGCGAGACGGATTCGGAGAAGCGGGCGGTGCGGAAGCTACCGCGCGGGTCCAGGCCGGGGCGGCGCAGCTCAGTGAAGATGTCCTCGACTGTGTACACGCCAGCAGTGCCTTCCTCCGTGCTCGCCTGAGTATCGCTATTCTGCACGTAGTCGGCGGGGTTTAACCCGGCCAGCGGGTCGCTACCGTCCGAGGTGCCCAGGGCGCCAGCTACCCAGTGGGCGCCGTTGCGGGCCTGCGCATCGGCAATAATGCGGCGCGCGAGCGGGTAGGCCTCCGGGTGCACCGCGGAGGCATCCAACGGCTCCTCGCCGCCGCGGATGCGAATGAACCCCGCCGCCTGGCGGAAGGTCTTCGCGCCCAGTCGCGGCACGTCCAGCAGCTGCTGACGGTTCGTGAAGGGGCCGTGCTCGGTGCGGTAGTCGACGATGCGTTCGGCGGTCGCGGTACCCACGCCCGCCACGTGCGCGAGCAGCGGCACGGAGGCGCTGTTGAGGTTCACGCCCACGGCGTTCACACAGTCTTCACCACCGCGTCCAGCTTACGCGCCAGCTGGGT
>OFCR01000367.1_pt1 | contig 12450 bp, 9 predicted proteins | sample 1520881 | NCBI WGS metagenome assembly OFCR01 (sample SAMEA2699032, study PRJEB24076) | metagenome | biome: Human gut stool | place: Spain | collected 2012-09-23
GTTGAGCAGCAGGTCGCCGTTGGTGTCCAGCGAGGTGTTACCGCCGGTGAAGGGACCGTTCACGATTAGGGTGCCGCCCGAGAGGGTTGCGGTACCGTTGGAGTCGATGCCGTCGCCGTTCGCGTTCACAGTGACGGTGCCGCCAGCGATGTTGATGGTTGCGTCGACCACCTCGAAGGTGCCACCGCCACCCATGCCGCCGCCTGCGCCACCGCCTGCCGGGGGCTGACCCATGGCGCCGGAGTGAGACTGACCGCCACCTGCGGGTGTCTGACCGCCCTGTGCCGCGTTACCCTGGCCGGCCTGACCGTTCTGGGTATTCTGTGCAGTCTGGCCGGTCTGCGCAGTCTGGCTGGTCTGCGTAGTGGAGTTCGACGTCGAGCCGGTGCTGGACGAGCTGGTGGTGCTGTAGGAGGCGTTGATGCCGTCATCCGAGCTGGTCACGTTCACGGTGCCGCCCAGGATATTGACGTACTGCGCCTCAAGGCCCTCATTCGACTGGGTGACGTTCAGGGTACCGCCCGAAATCTGCAGCACGCGCTCGGCCTTGAAGCCATCGTCACCGGCGGAGATGTTCACGGTACCGCCGCTCAGGCGTACCCAGCCGCGGTTGCCGTCGGTGTCGTTGGTTGCCTTGATGCCGTCCTTGGTTGCGGTCACGCTGGTAGTGCCGTCCAGAATATCGACGTAGTCCTTACCCTTGATGCCGGTGTTCGCAGCGGTCACCTCCAGGGTGCCGGATGCAATAACCAGGCCGTCCGTGGTGTGAATACCCTCTTCGTACTTACCCTCAACCTTCAGGGAGCCCTCACCCGCCAGGGTCAGATCACTCTTGGAATAGATAGCTGCGTCGGGGCTACCGCTGGAGGTATCGGAGTAGGAGGAGCCGTCCGAAACAGTGTTGGTGGTGCCCGAAGCGGTGTAGATAACGACCTCGTCCGCCTTGACCACATTGATGGCCGCACCGGTGGAGTTGATGATGGTCGCGTTATCCAGAATCAGGCGGACCATGTCGCTATCGGCCGCCTCAATCTTGATCTGGCCCGCGTAGGTGCCGCTCAAGCGGTAGTTACCCGCCTTGGTGATGGTAATGACGCCGTCGCTGACGGTCACGCCATCGGTCGCGGTCGGGTTCGAAAGATCGATAGTAACTTCGCTGGAGGAATCCCAGGTCAGATCCTTGGCAGAATAGTGGGTGTCCTCGGCGAGCTTCGCGCCGTTCTTCACGTCGGTGGAGAAGGAATCGGCGGTCTTCGACTTGGTGCCGGAGCTACTCGAAGCGGAGGTGCTGATGGCGCGTGCCGCGCTGGTGTTCGAGGTGGAGGTTGCCGAACAACCGGTCAACGCCAGGGCCGCCAGAAGGGTAATGGAGGTTGCACTCTTGATCATATTGCTCTTTTTCACGGGTTTTCCTTCTTCGTGGTTCACAAGCACTATGTAGTGCCACTGCTTTTTTCGGGTAAGTCTTTGGGAGTCAGGCATAGTCTTGGCGAATCCTGCTGGTGCCTGCGTCTGAACAGGGTTATACCTGGTCAGGGCCTGATTTTCTGTCTGCGCGAGTATGATTTATGGTCCTACCCGCGCATCCCAGATTGCCTTTAGACGGGTTGCCGTTTTAGGCGGCTGCGTAGTGTTCGGTCAGGAGCTTGCGGTAGTCTTCCTCGGTCAACGCATCCACGTTCAGGCGGGTGCCGTTGACCGGTTCCAGGTGCATCCAGTTCTCCAGGGTTTCTGCCCACTTGCTGCTTGCCAGCTGCGGATTCAGCGCCGCCATACCGGTTGCAAACTTGGAAATCTTCGAGGGGGTAATACCCGCATCCCAGAGGTGCTGGTCTGCCACGGAAGGCTCCACACCGGACTTGGTTTCGATGATGACCGCATTCGACAGGCCGTAGACGGTGCCAACCAGGTTGCCATGGAAGTTGCGGTAGTTCACGCCCGCCATGAGGATGTTCTCGGACATGGGGGTCCAGGTCAGGTTGGTATCCACCGTCATGCGGGAGGCGACCGGGTTCTTCTCGCTCTGCGGTAGGAAGACCGTGGTACGGCGGTAGCCGGTGGTCAGGACCGCCTCCAGCTTGTGTACGGGACCCGCGAGGATGTCGCCGAGTGCCGCGGTGATGTACTCTCGGCCTTCCGCGGTGAGCGTATCGCGGTTCTCGAAGGTGTACGGGATGCGCTTCTTGACGGTCATGTCCTGCTCACCATCGGTCTTGACCTCCAGGAAGGTCAGCTTCGAGTCCAGGTAGCTACGGGTACGAATCTTGAAGGTATCGTCGCGGCTGTAGGCTGCCGAGTGGTAGCTCTGCATCTGCGGGGTGTCGAAGTAGACCGAGTCGTAGGCGAAGTCGCGCTGGCCGTTGATGTCCATGACGGAGGCGTCTGCGTCGAGCGTGGAGAGCACCATGGCGGCGGTTTCTGCATCGACGATGTACTTGCAGTCCACGCGGGTCTGCATGGCTGCCTTCTCGTTCATGGCTTCGAGGCTGATGCTCTTCCACTCTGAGGGTATGATGTTTGCGGCTGCGTTCGTCATGGGTCTTCGTCCTTCTGGGGGTGCTATCTCTGCTCGTCGAAGACGGCGGATCTACCGAGGTTATCGTGGGTTTTTGATTTCGGGGTGGCGTTGCCGGGCTTACTGAGCCGAATTTACTGAGTGACGGGAGTTCGCTGAAGTGAAATCACCTGAGTATCCAGGGTGGTGTGCGCCTCGGCGGTGGGTGCCGCCGCTCAACGCGACGCGGCCACGGGCTGGGTCGCAGAAATCTGGGATACCGCCGCGGGGGCGTTGCCTTCGGCAATGTCCTTGGGCTGGTAGGTGATGGTGGCGCGGGTCAGGTCGTTCACCAGGTCCAGCTCGGTCACCTTGACCGCGGTGATGGTGTAAGCCCAGGCGAGCGCCCAGGTAGGCCTTGAGCTCTTCTTCATCACTCATCGCGCGGTCGGCGGTAACGTCCTGAGTCTTTTCAGTAGAGACCGGGGCGCTGCGCGAGTCGAGAATCGCGATCAGGGCGACCAGGGTAGCCATGAGGCCGAAGGCGATGTACGCGGGGCTGATGTTAATACCGGCAATCATGCCGACCGAGAGGGCTACGAAGTAGTAGCCAACCTCTCGCTGGCTCAGCGCGGTGGAGCGCAGTCGAATAATCGACAGGACACCGAAGAGGCCCATGCCCATGGCCGAGGCGTTCGAGCCCGCCGAGACCAGGGCGACCGAAACGGTGAAGATACCGGCGTTGATGACCGCGTAAGAAATCATCAATTCGCGGTTGCGGTGCCGCACCAGGTAAAGGGTGCATAGGCTTGCGATCGCGAGGGCGTCTGCAATCGCCATGGTCAGGATTGTCATGGGATGCTCCAGGTCGTCGGGTAGGTTCCTGATCTTCCGGCCCGTCCGTTCTCAGCTCCGGTTGGGTACCTACGTTTTCTGCTTGGTTTCTAGAATCCCGTCCGAAGCTGTGTCACGCCTGTGCTCTCTGTAATTCTCAGTTATATCTTCGCGAACACCAATTAAAGTACCTGTCAGAGTGTTTTACCTCTAAAATTCTTGCAACTATTAGGGCATGGAGAGGCAATTAACCGCATCCGAGCACAACAAATGGGGCCCCCTCTACATCAGAGGGAGCCCCATTCGGGTTTCTAGGGAGTAACCCTAGAATTCAGTATGTACTTATGCCTTCTTACGCATGCGGGTTGCCACCACGACAGCACCGCCGGCACCCAGAGCAATCAGACCCAGGCCAGCAGCGGTCATCGCGCCGGATGCACCGGTCTTAGCCAGGGATGCAGAGCTCTTGGAGGATGCGTTGGAGGAACCGGAGCCGGAATCCAAGTTGTCGTTGTCAGAGGAACCCATCACGACGCTATCGGAGTCCTTGGAGCTCTTAGGAGCCTGGGAATCACCCTCGGAGTGGTCGGCTTCGGGAGTAGCCTCGTCAGACTTCTGGTCCTCGGCGGGCTTGGTCTCCTTAGCGTCCTCAACGGCCGGAGCGGAAGGCTCCTCGGAGGCGCTAGCAGAGGGAGAAGCCTCCGACGGTGCGGGAGTAGGCTCAGCAGACTTGCTCGGCTCAGGGGTGGGCTCGGTAGAAGCGCTCGGTGCGGGAGTCGGCTCGGTAGAAGCGCTCGGTGCGGGAGCGGGCAACGAGTCCTTGACAGCCTGAATGGTCACGGTCGCAGCCTTACCGCCGCGAGGAACGTCGCCATCCTTCAGGGAGCCGGACAGCAGGTAGATGTCAACAGAGACCTGGCCCTTCAACTCGCTCTGCCAAGGAACGGTGACAGTGAAGTTGCCGGACTCATCAGCGTGAATCTCCAGGTAATCCTGGCCGTCAATCTTCACGGCACCCTTGTTCAGCTTCAGAGCCAGCACGGAACCGGAAGTGCCGTCAGCAGTCTTGAAGCCCTCACCCGCGATAATCAGACCCTGACCCTCAACCCAGGTGTCGGGAGTGATGAGGCGGGCGGAATCCGCGTAAGTGTGAGAGATTTCCTGCGCAGCTTCGTCAGCGAAGGTAGCGGGGACGGTAGTAGCAACCAGGCCACAGCTAATCAGGGCGGTGGCGCCGATGCGTGCGATGTTGTTTCGAATGCTCATGCCCCCCATTCTAACGAGCAAAGCTTGGGATGCTGGCCCTTAAACCATGAAAATAATATGACCTAACTTACAAAATAGGGTTTTCTTGAAGGTTCTTTAAAGCCAGAGTTGAACTATAGGGCAAGCAATATTACCCCCTTCTAGCCACATAATTCAGCACCCACATGCAAAAACTTATGTGAAATAGCACCCACACGGGCGAACCTACACGCACCTCCACCCCACTAAAGCACCAGCCCGACCCATCACACACAAAAAATCCCCTCTACCGGGATGTCCACGATTGAACAGCCCGGCAGAGGGGACCCTCGCATACCGCATCACGCGGTAACACTAACTTAAGAATTCTTACGACGCAGCACAGCAGTCACACCCGCCACGCCCAGACCCAGAGCTACCAAGCCCAGACCGGACACGGTAAACACGTTCGAAGCACCGGTGTTAGCCAGCGAGGAACGCTGCGCCCGGATCGAAAAGGGGGCGTTCGACGAAGAAGAATCCAGACGATCCTGGCTACCCGATGCACCCGAGTCAAGACCGTCCTGCGAAGAAGAGCCCCCGTTCGAGGAGGAGCTTCCATCCGAAGAGGAACCGTTGTCTACAACCTCGCAACCGAGGCCGTTATTATCAGCGTCAAACTTCTTACGGAAGTCCGGGTGGCTCGACGGAATAGGAGCCAAGCCGGCGGCGGCAACCTCGGTACAGTTCGCGAAGCGAGTGCTCTCAGCCGAAGGCTGCTCGGTTGCCGAAGCCTGAACGTTCGAAGAACCGCCCAACTGATCCTGTGCAACGGGAGCCTGCTGGGAACCGTTCTTCTGGTCACCAACCTTCTTCTCGTTTTCCTTCTTCGCCTCAGCGGAAGCAGAAGAAGAAACAAGGGTAGAAGCCGAAGCCGATGCGGTAGCCGAAGGGCTCACCGAAGCCGAGGCGGAGGCCTTCTCATCGGCGCGGTTCTTCACCTGGGCGTCCACCGAAGCGACAGTCTCGTCAGCTGCGGTAGCCGAAGCCGAGGGGCTAGCCGAAGCGTCGGCCTTGGGCTCTTCGGCGGAGTCCTTCTTCGGCTCAGCGGTAGCGCTAGCAGAAGCAGAAGCGGATGCGGAAGGCTCAGCGCTCGCCGAGGCACTGGGGCTCTCGGGGGCAACCGAACGAGCCTCAATCTTCACGGTCGCAGCCTTACCGCCACGGGAAGTATCGTTATCCTTCAAAGAACCAGAGAGCAGGTACACGTCAACGGAGACGCGATTCTCCAAATCATTCTGCCAAGGAATCGAGACGGTAAATTCGCCCTTATCGTTAGCAGTAACCTCAAGGTAATCCTTGCCGTCAATCTTAACGGCGCCCTTATTGAGCTTAATCGCGATAGTCGAGCCAGAGGCACGGTCCTGAGTCAGGAAGCCTTCACCGGAAATCTTAAGGGTTTCGCCCTTATACCAGACCTCGGAAATGTGGGAGGCGGCACGGTCCTGATATTCGTGAGTAACGGTTTCCTCACCGTTCTGCGCAAAAGTGGCGGGAATGGCAGTAACAACCAAACCGCAACCAATGAGGGCCGTGGCACCGAAGCGAGTGATAGTGTTTCGAATGTCCATTCCCCCATTTTAGCCCCAGTTTCCAAGGTATCTTCACCAGTCCAGCACGTATTTGCAATGACATGCAACACAACCGTAGGCCGGTAATCACCACAGACAAGCCATCAAGAGCCTAGCCATCAACTTCATCAATCATGAGCTCCAAAGCCTCCCCCACCCCGGTACGCCACAGGTAGGTGGCCTTCACATCCGCACGGCCCGGGCCACCGTTGATCACGGCAACCGGCTTACCGGCACGCAGAGCCTCCAGCACAATCTTGTAGCTACTCATCACCGCCACCGACGAGCCCACCACCAGCAGCGCCGAGCACTCGGCGAGCATGGCATCCTTACGGGCCTTACGTTCGGCTGGCACGGACTCGCCAAAGTACACCACGTCCGGCTTGAGCTTGGTCGAACCGCAGGCGAGGCAGGGCACCATCTGAAAGTCTTGGATGTACCGTTGATCCAGCTCCACGTCACCGTCGGGGTTCACGCGCAAATCCCGACCTTCCAAGCGGTCCAGGTAACCCGGGTTCGCGGCATCCAGGCGCGCGTCCAGGCTCTCGCGGCCCTCATCCTGACCGCAGTCCAGGCAGACGATGCGCGAAAGGTCGCCGTGCAGTGCCAGCAGATTGCGGCTTCCGGCGCGGGCATGCAACCCATCCACATTCTGCGTAATCACGCCGCTAATAGCACCCAACTGCTCCAGCTCGGCGAGCGCATAGTGGGCGCGGTTCGGCTGGGCGCGGCGCATGCGGCGCCAACCCACGTAGGAGCGCGCCCAGTAACGCTGACGGGCGGCGTCATCGTAGCGGAATTCCTGGTAGGTCATGGGACGGTGATCGTGTAGAGACCCACCGGGGCCGCGGTAGTCGGGGATGCCGGATTCGGTGCTTACACCGGCGCCGGTCAGCACAAGAACCTTACCCGCCCCGAGCAGGCGCGCAATGCCCTCGGCGGCGTACCCTTCATCGTGAGGTTCGGCGGTATCCGCCACAACGCGCTGAATAGAGCGAATCGCAGCCCTGTGCACGGAGGCGATTTCTTCACGCTGTTCACCGGCGGCGACAAAGTTCTGGTGGTCAGTCCAGCGGTCCATTTTTCTCCTATGCTCTGCGCTCTAGTGCTGTTCTAGTGCATTAAACGGCTGTGGGGCACCCCTTTCGAGGGTACCCCACAGCCTATTTCTGATGGTTTCGAACGTGCAAACTCAGCCACAGGCTAAGCCCACCCAGCTAATCGAATTCACCCGGCTAACCGGTTGAGCTTACTTCTCAGCCTTCTGCTCACGCTCGGAGGTCACAACCAGGCCGTCGCTAGCAACGTCCGGGTTCACATCCACGGTCACGGTGTCACCGTCATGGATTGCGCCGGAGAGGATGCCGCGAGCCAGGCGGTCGCCAATCTCGCGCTGAACCAGGCGGCGCAGCGGGCGGGCACCGAATGCCGGGTCGTAGCCGGTCTTACCCAGCCACTCCAGGGCTGCCTCGGTCACGTTCAGGCTCAGGCGGCGGCCTTCCAGACGCTTAGCCATGCTCTTGACCTGCAGACCCACAATCTGGCCCAGGTTCTCAGCCGACAGGGGCTGGAACATGATGATGTCGTCCAGTCGGTTCAGGAACTCGGGGCGGAATGCCTGGTGCACAACCTCCATAGCCTTCTCGGAACGCTCGTCGAAGGGCAGGTCCTGGTTGACCAGGTACTGCGAACCGAGGTTCGAGGTCAGAATCAGGATGACGTTACGGAAGTCCACGGTGCGGCCCTGGCCGTCGGTCAGGCGGCCGTCATCGAGCACCTGCAGCAGGATGTCGAAGACCTCGGGGTGCGCCTTCTCGACCTCGTCGAGCAGGACCACCGAGTAGGGGCGACGGCGTACAGCCTCGGTCAGCTGACCGCCCTCTTCGTGGCCGACGTAGCCGGGAGGGGCACCGACCAGGCGGGAAACGGTGTGCTTCTCGGAGTACTCGCTCATGTCGATACGCACCAGGGCACGCTCGTCATCAAACTGGAACTCAGCCAGTGCCTTAGCCAGCTCGGTCTTACCAACACCGGTCGGGCCCAGGAACAGGAAGGAACCAATCGGGCGGTTCGGGTCGGAAATACCGGCGCGGGCACGACGCACAGCGTCAGAGACAGCCACCACGGCGGCTTCCTGACCAATCAGGCGGGCACCGATGCGCTTCTCCATTTCGAGTAGCTTCTCGGACTCACCCTGCATCATGCGGCCTGCGGGAATGCCGGTCCAGGAGGAAATCACCTCGGCGATATCGTCTGCGGTGACCTCTTCAGAGACCATGGACTCGTGCTTAGCGCGGTCCTCGGCGCGCTGTGCTTCCTCCAGTTCGGCCTGCTTTGCAGGAATCTCGCCGTACAGCAGGCGGGATGCCTCGGCAAGGTTACCCTCGCGCTGTGCAACCTCTGCGCGGGAACGCAGCTCGTCAATCTGGGTCTTGATGTCACCCACGCGGTTCAGGCTGGCCTTCTCAGCCTCCCAACGGGCGTTGAGGGCATCGAGCTCTTCCTTCTTGTCGGCCATGTCCTGGCGCAGGGCTTCCAGACGCTCAACCGAGGCGGGGTCGGTCTCGTCAGCCAGGGCCAGCTCCTCCATGGTGAGGCGGTCCACGGCACGGCGCAGTTCGTCAATCTCTTCCGGAGCGGAATCAATTTCCATGCGCAGGCGGGATGCTGCCTCATCAATCAGGTCAATTGCCTTGTCCGGCAACTGACGGGAGGGGATGTAACGGTTAGACAGGGTTGCTGCGGCAACCAGTGCAGAGTCAGCAATCTGCACCTTGTGGTGTGCCTCGTAGCGTTCCTTCAGACCACGCAGAATACCGATGGTGTCCTCGACGCTGGGCTCGCCCACGTACACCTGCTGGAAGCGGCGCTCCAGGGCGGGGTCCTTCTCGATGTTCTCGCGGTACTCGTCCAGGGTGGTGGCACCGATGAGGCGCAACTCGCCTCGAGCCAGCATGGGCTTGAGCATGTTGCCAGCGTCCATGGAACCTTCGGATGCACCAGCACCGACGACGGTGTGAATCTCGTCGATGAAGGTCACAATCTGGCCTTCGGACTTCTTGATTTCTTCGAGGACTGCCTTCAGGCGCTCCTCAAACTCACCACGGTACTTAGCACCGGCGACCATGGAGCCCAGGTCCAGGCTGATGAGCCTCTTGCCACGCAGGGATTCGGGCACATCGCCGGAAACCATACGCTGCGCCAGGCCCTCGACCACGGCGGTCTTACCGACGCCGGGCTCACCAATCAGCACGGGGTTGTTCTTGGTACGGCGGGAGAGGACCTGCACGACGCGGCGGATTTCGGAGTCACGACCGATGACGGGGTCGAGCTTACCGGCACGGGCGATGGCGGTCAGGTCGGTGCCGTACTTTTCGAGGGCTTGGAAGGTGCCTTCGGGGTCGGGGTTGTCCACGGTGCGGTCTCCTCGGACGTTGGGGATGGTCTGTGCAATGAGGTCTGCGGTAGCGCCAAGGTTGTGCATGGCGGTCGCGGTACTATCGGTTCCGCTGGCGATACCGAGCAGAATCATTTCGGTGGAGACGTAGGTGTCCCCGAAGCCCTGTGCGCGGGTCTGTGCGGCCTGCAGGGCGGAGAGTGCGGAACGGCTGAAGGAGGCGTTCTGCACGGAGGCGCCGGATGCCTTGGGCAGCTTCTTGATTTCTGCGGAAGCCGCCTCGGAGATGGCGTCTACATTCAGGCCTGCTGCCTTAAGCACGGAGACTGCGATGCCTTCGCGCTGGTCCATCAGGGCCTTGAGGATGTGGGAAGTCTCAATAGTGGGGTTACCGGCCGTTTGTGCATTGGTATTAGCGGCGGAGATAACGTCTTGACTCTTAGTCGTGAACTTGATGTCCATAGTGTCCTTTCGTGTTGTGCCTTCTGGGACCTATCCTATGTCCCCTCGCATTACATAACTTGAGTCTACTCAGCTCAACTATATTTCGCAAGGGATTTCCAAAAATTTTGTCCATATTTTTCACACCCCCTCACCCCACAGCCCACACCAGCCTCAACTATGCCCAAAAACCATGTTGTTATACTGACCGCATTGGATGCCTACAGGCTCCCACAACCACAACTCAGAATGGGGACCCACATGAAAATACTGGTTCTAGGCGCAACCGGCCGCACCGGTCGCCTCTTCACCCGCAAAGCACTAGAACAGGGGCACACCGTCACCGCCTATGTGCGCAACCCCCATAAGGCGCGAACGCTACTGGGACCCCACCCGAACCTCACGATTACTCCCGGCACTCTAGATGATGCCGAGCGACTCGCCGCAGCTTCTTCCGGGCAGGATGTCATGGTGGGCACCCTGGGCCAGAAAGCCACGGTGCGAGAGTTTCTGCATACCACCTTCATGCAGGAACGCCTGCCGCTCATTATGGAAGCGGTCACAGGCGCAGGCGTAAAGCACTGCGTTCTGATGAGCGCCTACGGCGTAGGCGATACGGTACGCACCGCCTCATTCCCCATGCGTCTGGCATGCAAGGTCATCATGCGCGGCATTTTCACCGACAAGGTTAAGGCGGACGCCTTGGTCTCCGAATATCAGCCGTATATTTCGCGTGCACATCCGGGCAGGCTGACCGACAAGCCCGGTAAGGGCGGGGTGAAGGTGTTTGATATGGCGAGTGTCGAGCGAACTGCGGGTATCCCAACCATTGCCCGCGAGGACGTTGCCGACGCCCTGCTCACCATTGCAGAAGACCCCCGGAACGCGGGCACAGATTTTTTGGTCACAACCGACAATGTCGCCCTACGAGCACCTCATCAATAAACCGGTAGGCTTAAAAGCATGACGACTACAAACACCTTTCCCGCCGCTATCCTCTTCGACCACGACGGAACCCTGGTCGACACCGAACCCGTCTGGGCAGCTGCCAAACAGGAACTCGCCGCAGACTTCGGCGGCACCTGGACCGAACAGGACACTCTCGACTGCCTGGGCCTATCCATGCAGTTCACCCTGGATCGCCTGCGTGAGCGCGGCGTAAACCTGCCCGACGAGCAGATTAACGATTTGCTCGTGGGCAAGGTACGGGAGGCCCTCTCGCATTGCGAGGTTGAATTTCTGCACGGCATCGAACCTTTCCTACGCGAGGTCCGCGACGCGCACATCCCCGCAGCCATCGTTACCAATGCGACCACTTCCATTGCACGCCGCACTGCCGACGCCGCCCCCGAGGGTACCTTCTCGGTGATTATTGGCAACGACGAGACCACCCACCCCAAGCCCAACCCGCAGCCCTATCTGCTGGCCGCGGAACGTCTGGGTGTTGATCCGACTCAGTGCGTGGCGATTGAGGACTCCCCCTCGGGTGTGCGCAGTGCAACCGCGGCGGGTATGCGCGTGATTGTGGTGCCGGGTGAGCTGGAGGTCCCGGCGGAGCTGGGTACCGTGCGCATGAACCACGAGGAGCTGAATCTGGAGGCGGTTCGCGCCCTGGCGGATCGTTAGACAGTTTGCAGCCGACCCACCCCATGACGATTTATTACGAATTACTCATAATAGTGGTTGACATTGGGTCCACCAAGTGATTAACTCGATAGTGACGATTCGACCCGGGCAGCAGTGACCACCAAAGCAACCCACCACGGGCCGAAACGAACCGCAACAGCACAGCGCAACACCCCAAAGGAGAACACTATGGCATTCGCAAAGTACACCGCTCCCGGCCTGACCCTCGAGACCGGTAAGGAACTCTCCAACGTCCTCCAGGCTCGCCTGCACGACCTGAACGACCTGCACCTGATTCTGAAGCACGCTCACTGGAACGTGACCGGCCCCGGCTTCATCGCAGTTCACGAAATGATTGACCCCCAGGTCGACACCGTTCGCGAGTTCGTCGACGCCATCGCAGAGCGTATGGCCACCCTGGGTGCAACCCCCAACGGCCTGGCTGGTGCCCTGGTCGCACAGCGCACCGTTGAGGACTACCCCGTTAATCGTGCACGCGTTGCCGACCACCTGCATGCCCTGAACGACGTGTACACCCGCGTGATTGAGGCTCACCGCAAGGCACGGGCCTTCGCTGGCGAGACCGACCCCATCACCGAGGACCTACTGATTGGCCAGATCGCCGAGCTGGAGAAGTTCCAGTGGTTCATCCGCGCATTCCTTGAGAACAGCGCAGGCGAGATTTCCGAGTAAATCCGAACCAATTCAAGCCAATCAGCCGGTCATCGCCAGATTCATTCCGGCCGCTACCGGCTGATTGGGCGCCCCGGCCCGCTATCCGGGGTGTAGGTGCTTACCTTCGG
>OFCR01000373.1_pt1 | contig 12013 bp, 8 predicted proteins | sample 1520881 | NCBI WGS metagenome assembly OFCR01 (sample SAMEA2699032, study PRJEB24076) | metagenome | biome: Human gut stool | place: Spain | collected 2012-09-23
CGGGTGACGGGTGCCCCTGCGTAGGCGCGGAGGAAACATGTAGCGCACCCCGTAGTCTTGGGAGACGCGAGGTACCCACCCACCCCACCCCTGCAGGAGCAAAGAGGATAATATGCACCTCAAGCCAGAAGAACCATAAAATTCGGGGAACGCAAAAATCCCGCCGATTCCAAAGAATCAGCGGGATCTTTCAAAGGTGCGCCCCCTGGGACTCGAACCCAGAACCCATTGATTAAGAGTCAATTGCTCTGCCAATTGAGCTAGAGGCGCTTATTCAATTATCAGGTCCGCCTCGCGGCGTTCCCTGCAACAAGAAAATACTATACGCGCTTCTACGGCTTTACACAACTCGATATTTAGTGACTCTTAACACATTACATGTGGAGGGAGGAGGGTAAGCGCATCTCTCAAATCATTTTCCCAAGCAGGGTGCACCCCGAGACCGGGACACCTTAAACTGAGGTAGAGCATAAGGGCGGGTAATCCCGCCGCACATCATACACTTATAGGAGCACCATGAGCATCCGTCTTGAGCCGGGCACCCCGGCCCCCGCTTTTACCCTTCCCGACGCATCGGGCACGGAGCACAGCCTGAGCAATTACGCGGGCCACAAGGTCATCCTGTACTTCTACCCGAAGGCTTCAACCCCCGGATGCACGAAAGAAGCCTGCGACTTTCGAGACAACCTGGCCTCACTGAAGTCCCTGGGCTACGTGGTGCTGGGCGTCTCCCCCGACTCGCAGTCAGCAATTGCCCGTTTTTCAGAGAAGGAGTCCCTACCGTTCCCGTTGCTCTCCGATACCAACCACGCAGTAGCCGAGGCCTACGGCGCGTGGGGCGAGAAGAAAAACTACGGCCGCGTATACGAAGGCCTGATTCGTTCGACCTTCGTGATTGACGAACAGGGCGTCATCTCTGTGGCCCAGTACAATGTACGCGCAACCGGCCACGTAGCAAAGCTGCGCCGCGACCTGGGCATCGACCCGAAGTAAAGCCGAGTTGCCACTCGGCGCGGCAAACCACGGACAACGCCGGGAGCAATATTAGAACAGCACGCTACTCATTTCGCATCAGATGGAGTCTCTAGTGTAGACTTGAGTCCTGGACCTCTGACGCATCCCTTCGGGGTGAGGTCCGCATGCGCGAGTGGTGAAATTGGCAGACACGCAGGATTTAGGTTCCTGTGCCTTACGGCGTGGGGGTTCAAGTCCCCCCTCGCGCACACACATTCACATTGAACCCGCCGCCACGACTACCGTGGCGGCGGGTTTGTTGTATTCGCGTCTCTATCCGCACCTACCTGTGGCCCTACTCTCGCAGATTGCAGCCGAGCGAGTGCCCGAGCGCGGCTCAACCCGGTATTCTGAATACAAGCATCCGCTACGGAAAAGAGGACCTCCCGTGCTGAATAACCATCGTGCCTCTTCGGCCCGCAAAAACGCCGAGTTGCTCCGGGCAACCGCCGGTTCGCGCGGTCTGAGCCGCCGCGATATTCTGCGTTTTGGTGCCCTGTTGAGCGCGGGAACGGCCTTGACCGCATGCGCATCGAACGGTTCCTCGAACCCTAATTCGGGTTCCTCAGCCGTTTCAACAAGCCGCATTTTTCGTTTCGCGCAGGGGGCTGCACCCGTTCAGCTAGACCCCGCGCTCTCCCCGGTCGCGAGCACCTATCAGGTGACGGCGCAGGTTCTGCAGACCCTGCTCGTGGCCGACCATTACACGGGTTCTCCCGAGACAACTGATTCGCTCTGCCGCGAATGGAAGATTTCAGATGACCGCCTAACCCACACGTTCGTTCTGCGTGACAACGTGCATTTCAGCAACGGCACAGCACTGACAGCTGCAGCTGTGGTGCAGAATTTCCAGCGTTGGCAGGCCCTGGCGACGGGCGAGGCGACCGCCGCGCTGGCGGTTCCCGCGCAACCTCTGTATGCGTGGGGTTTCGGCGTGCCGGAGCAGCCCGCGCAGCAGAAAGCCTCGGCAGACGCCTCCGCCGCCCCATCCGAGACGGCCTCCCCGACCGCGGGGGCGAGCGCCTCCGCAACCGCAGATGCTCAGAGCACCGCATCTCCGTCAGCCGATTCTATGTCACACGGTGCCCAAAAGGACGCCGACGCAAAGGCAGAGACAACCAAACCCGAGCCTAAGCCCGTCCCCTTCATTCCGCTGGTGACCTCCGTCAAGGAGCAGGATGGCGCGGTCGTCGTGACCCTCTCGCGCCCCTCACTGTCTTTCGGCCGTATCCTGACGCAGCAGGCCTTCGGCATTATCGACCCCGCACTCTTTGGCGGCGATCAGAAGCTCACCGGTATTCCGGTGGGCACCGGTGCGTTCCGAATCGAGTCCTCCGAGAAAGGCGCCGTGCGACTGCTCCCGAATGAGCACTTTGACGGCGCACGTCCGCAAATTGACGAAATTCAGATTTCGACCCTCACATCCTCTGACAAGCGCTACTTCGCGCTGGTCGAGGGAATAATCGACGCATGCGATCAGGTGAATTCCTCTGACCTGGGTCAGCTGGCTCGCGACGGTTATCAGACCCCGGGCCGCGACCCGTTCTCGCTCGTGTACCTGAATCTGAACACGGCGCATCCCGTACTTAAGAACATTTCGGTGCGCCGCGCCATTGCTCACGCTGTTGACCGCGGGGCACTCCACCAGTACTACCCGCAGGGCACCTCGGACGCGCAGACACTTGTCTCCCCCTCGTTCCGTATTCAGACCGATCGTCCGAAGGACCACACCGACCGCAACCAGGACCTTTCACGTTCGCTACTGGCCACGGCCGGGTACAGCAACCAGGTCATTGAGTGTTACTATCCCGCCGATGTCTCCCTGCCGTGGGTAGACACCCCGCAGAAGGTGTACTCCGAGATGGTGGCCTCCCTCATCGAAGTGGGCCTCAACATTGTGCCTGTGCCGCTCACATGGGAGCAGTACCATGCGAAGGTTAATGAGCCGTCTTCGACACGAGGCATTGCGTTGGCGGGCTTTTACGGCATGTACCGCGACCCGTATGCGTTCTTTGGTCCGGTGCTAGCGCCGATGATTGCCGAGCAGCAGGTGCGCTCACTCGTCACCGAGGCGCCTGAGAGCATGACGACCGGGGTGAAGGCGAAGGCCGCTGAGTTGCCGTCCTCGGAGGGTGCGGATTCAAATATTCGGATTCAGGCAACACCGAGCCCGCAACCGAGCTTCTCGCCCAGCCCAGCGACCCCGGAGGAGTCCGCCTCCGCTTCGCCTTCCCCCACCCCTACGCCTTCACCTTCGGCAACGCCTGTTCCGGTGGATGCTTCCCCGAGCTTCCTGCAGATTATGGAAAGTATCCGCGCCGCAGACTCGGCTGAGTCGGTGGATGCGCAGCGTGAGCTGTACGCGAAGGTGATTTCTCAACTCGGCCAGTTCATGCCGGCAGTTCCTCTGCTGAATGCGACCTCGAAGGTTGCGGTGAGCCGCAGCGCGCAGGGCTACCAGACGGAGCAAAACGCCATCGAGTTCTTCGGTAAGTTGCGTCTGTCGTAGCGGGGGTTCTCTGCGCGGCCGGTGATACCGACGGGGCGTAATTTTCGATGCGCGCGGTGGGTTGCTCCTCCGCACGGGTTGGCCCGCCAAACCGCGGTAGCTAAGGTTTTTTCCACCCTAAGAAGACGGTGCTTATGAGGTGCACCACTCTCCAATATTTTGTGGATTTTAGCTACAGTTCACCGCCTAAAAGATAGTAGGCTAGATGATGTACCCCACAATTATTTGTCGTGCCCGAGGCCGGGCACCCACACACTAGGGAGAATTCAGTGGTAGCACGTACTGAACGAACCGACGTCGTCCTGGTGGGCGGCGGCATCATGAGCGCCACCCTCGGCGTATTCCTCAAGGAACTCGAGCCGGCCTGGAACATCATCCTGCTGGAGCGCCTCGACAAGGCCGCCCAGGAGTCCACCAACCCCTGGAACAACGCCGGTACCGGCCACTCGGCACTGTGCGAGCTCAACTATGCACCCGCCGGTCCTGACGGCACCGTATCCACCGTCAAGGCCCTGAACATTAACGAGCAGTTCCAGGTGTCCCGCCAGTTCTGGGCTTCCCTGGTTGAAGAAAAGATTCTGCCGAACACCAAGTTCATCAACCCGGTTCCGCACATGTCCCTGGTCTTCGGCGAGGACCACTCCAAGTACCTGGCCGCCCGTTTCGACGCCTTCCGCAAGGAGAAGCTCTTCGAGCGCATGGAGTTCTCCACCGAGCGCGAGAAGATCGCCGAATGGGCACCCCTGACCGTGAACGGCCGCAAGGGCAACGAGCCCATCGCCGCCACCTGGGCTCCCGAGGGTACCGACGTCGACTTCGGTGCGCTCACCCAGCACATGATTGACTACCTGCAGTCCAAGGGTGTCGAGGTCCGCTACGGCTACCAGGTCACCAACCTGAACCGTGAATCCAACGGCTCCTGGACCGTTGACGCGATTAACCGCATCAACAAGGAAGAGCCGCTGACCATCAATGCGAAGTTCGTGTTCCTCGGCGCTGGCGGTGGCGCCCTGCACCTGCTGCAGAAGTCCGGCATCAAGGAGGGTAAGGGCTACGGCGGCTTCCCCGTCTCGGGCCTGTTCCTGCGCAACACCCACGAGGCTACCGCTCAGAAGCACAACGCAAAGGTCTACGGCCAGGCATCCGTGGGTGCTCCCCCGATGTCCGTGCCCCACCTGGACACCCGCTACGTTGACGGCAAGCGCGCCCTCATGTTCGGCCCCTACGCGGGTTTCAAGACGAACTTCCTCAAGCAGGGTTCGTTGCTGGATTTGCCCCTGTCCCTGCGCCTGAACAACATCTACCCGATGAGCCGCGCAGGCCTGGACAACCTGGATTTGGTCAAGTACCTCGTCTCCGAGCTGCTCAAGGACAAGGAAGCCCGCCTCGAGTCGCTGTACCAGTACTACCCCGAGGCTGACGGCGGCGAGTGGGAGCTCATCGAGGCCGGCCAGCGCGTCCAGATTATGAAGAAGGACGCGAAGAAGGGCGGTATCCTGCAGTTCGGTACCGAGGTCGTCTCCTCCGCTGACGGTTCGATTGCCGCACTGCTGGGTGCATCCCCGGGTGCTTCCACCGCAGCTCCGATTATGCTGAACCTGCTGGCCAAGTGCTTCCCCACCAAGATTGCTGGCTGGGAGTCGCGCATCAAGGAGCTCGTGCCCGGTTACGGTGTGAAGCTCAACGATAACCCGCAGCTGGCTGACGAGCTGATGGGCCACACCGCTAAGGTTCTGGGCATCCACAACTAGTCACACGTAACCCGTCGAGTGTTCGGCGCATAATTCATGAGGCCCTTCCACCCCGCGTGGAGGGGCCTCATGCGTGTCAGAACGTAATGTCAGGAGGGCAAGCACACCCAATATTTGCATCTCCAGTAAATTGTGGGAGGCTACAGAAACCCTATAATGGCACCGCAGGGGCGGGAAGGACGGCTCTTCGTTCCTCCTCCCGCCCCTTCCGCGCGCCAGCGCGGCATCAACCTACACCGTGCGGGGTGCCAGCGCATCGCTGAACCATGTGTACACCTCACCTCTTCATTCAAGGAGCCCCATTTGGCTGCACACACCAGCTCTCCCACGGATACCTCCCATCCCGACGTATCCGCCAGAGCTCGACGCGGACTCTTCACACGCAAACCGAAGCCCGCGGACCCCAAGTACGTCAGCGTTAAGCTACGCGACTTCCCCAGAGGTAGCTTCCTCTACATTCTGCGTCGAACCCTCTACAGGTTCACCGCCACCGGCGGTACCGACATGGCTGCGGCGCTGACCTACTTCACCGTACTGTCGGTTTTCCCGGCACTACTCGCCGTCGTCTCCCTGCTCGGTATTTTTGGCCAGGGCGAAGATAGCGCCACCGCGATTCTCGCGTTCCTGAAGGACAACGCCCCCACTCAGATGTACGGCATTCTGGAAGACCCCATCAAGCAGCTCACGAGCGGTCAGGGTGCGGGTCTGGTCCTGCTGACCGGTATTCTGAGTGCGCTGTGGTCTGCCTCCGGGTACACCGGGTCCTTCGGTCGAGCTCTCAACCGCGTTTACGGTGTGCGTGAAGGCCGGCCCGGTTGGCTGCTCAAACCCATTAACGTGTTCGTCACCGCCGTGCTCATCATCCTGGTGGTTCTCATGATTCTGATGATGCTGCTGGGCGTCACCGTCCTGGACATGGTCGGCCAGTATGTGCCCGCAAGCATCGACATGGAGCTCATCAAGCTCATCTGGCTCAACGGCCGCTGGATCCTGATTCTGCTCATGGCCATCGGCCTCATCACGCTGCTGTACGCGGCCACCCCGAACGTGCGCCGCTACAAACCCTGGAAGCTCTCCCACGGCGCCGCGCTCGCGCTGGCCGGCATGGGCCTGGGCGCGTTCGGCTTCACCCTCTACGCCAACAACGTCAGCAAGTACAACGCCACCTACGGCCTGATCGGTGGTGTGATCGTGATGCTGCTGTTCATCTGGATTATGAACAACATGTTGCTCTTCGGTGCGCACCTCGACGCAGAAATCATGCTCATGCGCCAGATCATTGCGGGCGAGGACGACCACGGCCACCTGAAGGTGCAGCCGTTGAGCACCTCCGCCTCTCGTGCATTGAAAGCCCGCCAGGAACGGCTCATGTCTGCCGGGCGTGAACTGCAGCAGCAGGCCGCAGGCCAGGGCATGCTCCCCAAGCTGAAAGGGCCCTCCGTCGTAGCTCGCGTGCAGAAGGCGGTGGACACCAACACCGCCATGATTCGTACCATTGTGGCCGACGGTAAGGAGCGCCTCGATAACGGCAAGAAGCAACAGGCGAAAACGGATGCAAACACAACCGCCACGCCCGGCTCCTCTGCCGAGGCGAAATCTTCCACCGATCCGAGCCAAGAGGCTCTCTTCGACTCGGGTACTGACACGAAGAAAAACTAAACAACAGCTCACCTGAGCGCATATCGCCTCGATGTGTTAAGGGCGCGGGATAGAAACCCTGCACTGGTCACTAAGATAGAACTATGACCAGTGCAGAACTCTCTCCCGCGCCCTTTGCCGTACCCACCGCCGCCCCCAATGATGCCGCGCCTAGCATCAGCCTGCCCGGCCTCGAGTACACCCTCTACCAGCCGAATCAGTTGAAGAGCCGCTTCCCGGCCCTCATGATTCACGGCTTCGCCACCCGCGGCGATCAGCTCTACGGCGGTACCGGCTGGATCCGCCAATACCTGCGCGCCGGATACCCTGTACTAGTTGTCAACCTGCCCTACCACACAGACGAGTACCTCAAGGACCTACAGTTCACGGTTGATTGCAAACTCCCTACTCACACGCAGGTCATGAGCGGTGAAATCCCGTTCAGCTCCGTGCCCTCCACGAATGCGGCGGGTGAGCGCCTCTCCCCCATGCACCAGCTCACCAGCGCACTCGCCCAGCTGCTACGCGCCCTCGCCACCGAGAACGGCCTCGGCGTTGAATTGCAGCCGCGCGCGCACGTTATCGGCTTCTCATTCGGCGCGCGCATCGGCTGGGAGCTTGCGCTCACCCACCCCGAGGCGGTCGTATCCCTCACCCTGGGCGGCTTGCCTCTACACGACCATCTCATCACCCTGCGCTCCATGCTCGAAGCATACGAAGGTACCAGCGCCTCCGCGAGCGCGCAGACCCCGGCGGCAGACTCCACGGAGGAGGCCGTTGCGTCGTTCACCTCGATTATCGACAACTCCCCCGTTCAGCCTGAGGCGTTGCTGAAGTTCGTGCGGATTCCCTTCGGCCCGTTCTTCGACGTGCCCGCCCTGCGCGCCGGCTCCCCGGACCTGCCGGCAGGTCACCCGGGTGCGCATCCGCACGCGCCCATTGCGGTCGTGCTCGGCGACGCGGACACCATCGCCGCCGACGGTGCCGAACTCTACGATATGGTGCGCGACGACAACCCGCTCAACCGTTTTATCTCCCTGCCCGGCCGCGATCACGTGAACGCACTGACCTCCGGAGTGTTCCGACGCGGTGCACTCGCCTTCGCGGCAGAAGTGGATGCTACCGAGGCGGCAGAAGGTGCCGGGGACGCGACGGATCCTTCATAAAACGTCATATTCCCCCGAGGGCTTCACGCTCAGACCCGGGGTGCGTCAGGTATGCCTTAGCTCTTAGAATGGGAAGATATCAAAAAACCTTTATCTAGAGGTTGAGCCTCAACCGCGCTTCCCCAAACAAAGGAACAGCATGCACAAGGTCAAGGCCGTCGTAGCTCTCGCCCAGGACGCCCCCGTCACCGTCACCACCATCAACGTACCCGACCCCGGCAAGGGCGAGGCCCTCGTCAAGGTTCTCACCTGCGGCGTTTGCCAGACCGACCACCACTACGTCACCGGCGGCGTCGGCCAGGACTTCCCCTACCTGCTCGGCCACGAGTCCGCGGGTATTGTCGAGGCTGTCGGCGAGGACGTCACCGACATCGCCCCCGGCGACCTGGTCATCCTCAACTGGCGTGCCGTGTGCGGTGAGTGCCGCGCATGCCGCAAGGGCCAGCCGCAGTACTGCTTCGCAACCCACAACGCCACGCAGAAGATGACTCTTGAGGACGGCACCGAGCTCACCCCCGCGCTGGGTATCGGCTCCTTCGCTGAGAAGACTCTCGTCGCTGCAGGTCAGTGCACCAAGATTACCGCTGACATCACCCCCGAACAGTACGCAGCTATCGGTCTGCTCGGCTGCGGTATCACCGCGGGTCTGGGCGCTGTGCTGAACACCGGTGAGCTCAAGCGTGGCGAGTCCGTGGCCGTTATCGGTTGCGGCGGCGTCGGCACCGCAGCAATTGCAGGCGCACAGCTCGGTGGCGCAACCACCATCATCGCCGTAGACATTGACGAAGAGAAGCTGGCTCGTGCCCGCGAGCACGGCGCAACCCACACCGTGAACTCCTCCAAGGTTGACCCCGTCGAGGCCATCAAGGAGCTCACCGGCGGTTTCGGTGCCGACCTCGTCATCGATGCCGTCGGCATCGCCCCCACCTTCAAGCAGGCCTTCGAAGCACGCGACTTGGCCGGCCGTGTCGTGCTCGTGGGTGTGCCCGCACCCGGCACCACCTGGAATATCCCGCTGGACGAGGTGTTCGGCCGCGGCGGCTCCATCAAGAGCGCCTGGTACGGTGACACCCTGCCCTCCCGCGATTTCCCCGAGTTCGTGGACCAGTACCTGCTCGGCCGCCTCGACCTGGACAGCTTCGTCTCCGAGCGCATCAGCCTCGAGGACATCAACGAGGCCTTCGAAACCATGAAGACCGGCCGCGTGCTGCGCTCGGTCGTGGAACTCTAGGAGCGCAGGATGAGCGAACGCATTGAACGAGTTGTCACCTCCGGCACCTTCTCGCTGGACGGCGGCTGCTGGGACGTCGACAACAACGTGTGGATCGTCGGCAACGACTCCTCGGTCATTATCATTGACCCCGCCCACGACGTGGACAAGATTTCGCGCACCGTCGCGGGCCGCACCGTGGAGAAGATCCTGCTGACCCACGCCCACGACGACCATATCCGCAGCGCCAGGGAGGCGGCAGAACGCTTCGGCGCGCCCGTCTACCTGAACCCCGCCGACCGTGTGCTCTGGGAGATGGTGTACCCCTCCTGGGACTTCGACCACGAGCTGGCTGACGGCGACGTGCTACGCATCGGCGACACCGAGCTGACCGTGCTGGCAACCCCCGGCCACTCCCCCGGCTCCGTATGCTTCTACGCACCCACCCTCAGCTGGGAAAACAGCGAAGGCGTCGTCTTCTCCGGCGATACCCTCTTCAACGGTGGCCCCGGCGCAACCGGACGCTCCTACAGCGACTTCGACACCATCATCGAGTCAATCTCAACCCGCCTGCTGACCCTGCCCGAGTCCACGGCGGTCCTTACCGGCCACGGTGACAGCACCGGCATCGGCCTGGAGGCGCCCGAGCTGCCCGCATGGATTAAGCGCGGCCACTAAGGTCCGTTTGCCCACACGGCTACCCATCCAGCGCGGCGATACGCAACACGGCGCTAAAAAGAGGAAGGCCCCGCCACCCACTCAGGGTGGCGGGGCCTTCCGCCATATCAGAAAAGCGTCAAAACTACGCTTCCAGAGGAGCCAGCTTCTCCTCATGCTCCTCACGCCACAGGTAACCGTACAGGTGCCCCAACGCAAAGTACATGGTCGCCACAATCACCGGCACCATAAACGCGTTGCGGTAGTACGGGGCGTCACCCATGTAGCCGCCCCACATACACCCCATCGCCATGCCGATGCCCAGCAGCGCACGAGTGAAGAAACTAGCCTGCGCGTCAGGAACATACTTCAGCGAGCGGCTCAGCGACAGCTCATGCCCGGCAAAAGCCACACCCAGCGTCGCACCGCACAGAACCAACGCATAGAAAATCGTTGACGTATCCACGCTCGTCGGCAGGTACAAGGCGCCCAGAACCAGCAAAATTCCGCTCAAAAGCCAACCATGCCACGGGTTAATGGACTGCCCACCCAAAATCACGGGGAAAGCCACCAGAACCATCGAACCCGTTCCGACAGCCACCATCGCCATGAACATGTTCATCGACCCCTGCATCAGCCCGAAGCCAAGCAAGCCCGAGCCCACAGAGCCCACGCATCCGCCCAGCAGCACCAGGCCAATCACCAAAACCGCTGTCTGCAGGCTGGGACGAACCATGGGCACCTTCTTGGTCGCAGTCTTCAAGCGAGACACATCCGGTAGGAGCTTCGGAGCCACGAGAACCACCAGGAAAAGGAGCGCGTCCAGACCGATAGTAATCCAGAAGCCCGAATACTCATGATTAGGCGCAATATAGGCGTCACCAACCCAAATCATCAGGGCAGCCAGCGGATGCATCAGCAGGTTCGCCGTAGTACCCCACGATACAGCCGTTGCCAACCGCTCATCACAATGCGGGTAATTCCGTCGATACAGCGACTCCAGAGCGAACGGAGTCCACGGCGGGGTCGTAAAGCCCATCGCCACGCAGGAAAGCGCGTGGTACAAGGTACTCACATTGTTAGGATCCAAACGCCAGCCGATAACCAGCATGTTCGCTGTCGCGGCGATATTCAACAACGACGTGACACCCAGCAGAGCCCGCAACCCCAAGGCACGCACCAGCATAGGCCCCATCATCACCTGCACCGCATACGCACCGGCAAAAGCCGCCACCGCATAACCGGCATCATGCACACTACCCAGGTGGCTCGCCAACAGAATATATAGAGCAAACGCCGACGATGACACGGGGACGTGGAACAGAACGGTCAGGAAGCTACGTGCAAATCCTTCATCACGCAAAATATCACGCAGATATTTGCGCTGCTCACGCCCATTTCGCAAAAACAGCGCCCAGTGCTGACGCACAATATTCGACGCCGAATCGTCCTTATTAACCTCGTCATCCGAGGGCAGAGGGAGGGGCCTCACCTCCTGCAACACATGGTCGTTATTACGCACCACATCGGCAAGGGGACCGCCCGGAACGGTAGGAACCCCCGTGCCAGGAGAAGGCTGCGCATGCAACGCGGGAGGAGGAGCCACCTTCACGGTGCGCGGAGGAACCCCCGGTACGTGAGCACCGGGGGCGGGTGACGCATCCGCGGGGTGAGCCGCCGGGTGCGTAGGGTCCTGAGTCCTACGCTGAGGTGTTGAGGTCATGGTCTCTCTCGTGATAGATCCGCCAGTTCTCGACGTGTCAACGTTCGAGGGCGGGGGTATGTCTAATAGGAGTTTACCCTCACCGAAGAGCCACGCGGTCCCTTTTCCACCACGATCTGGGTCGGAATACGGTTCTTCATCTCCTCCACATGCGAAATAAGGCCGATAGTGCGACCGTTCTCACGCAGAGACTCGATAGTGTTCATCACCGTGTCCAGGGTTTCGGAGTCAAGCGTTCCGAATCCCTCATCAATGAAGAGAGTGTCCAGCTCGATGCCGCCGTTGTTCGACTGCACCACCTCAGCCAGGCCCAAAGCCAAAGCCAGGGAAGCCAGGAAGGACTCA
>OFCR01000384.1_pt1 | contig 11435 bp, 10 predicted proteins | sample 1520881 | NCBI WGS metagenome assembly OFCR01 (sample SAMEA2699032, study PRJEB24076) | metagenome | biome: Human gut stool | place: Spain | collected 2012-09-23
TGAAAATAGTCGTTGGCCTTATATTTTCCGTCTTGTCTTTATGGATTCTTTGTCCTGAGCTTATTAGAGGTTCTCTCCGTGAAAATCCAGTCAAGCAGTTCCTTGCTGTCATTGTTTTATTTTGGCTTTTATTTTCCATTACTCTTCTCATAGACGGTATCGTAAATCTCAGAGGTCATGGAAAACTCTTGGAACTTGATGACAATTCTTTGACCTACTACGGCCAAGCATTTGGACGTAAAACCTTTGACATTCCCTTATCTGAGATTGAATTTGTTAAGAAAGCTTGGACAACACGGATGGAGGATATTGAACGGTCTTCGACAGTTAGATATTCTTTGAAACGCATCGAGCATGTCTTTGACTACGATGCTGAGATTGATGATAAAAAGAGGTACCAGGTTTTGCTTGTCTTCTTCAAAAATGGTGAGACAGCTGTTACCTATGATAAAAAACTTGGTCATCAATCACGGAAGAAACGTGCCTATGTCGCTAAGATGCGAATGATTCAAATTCCGCTTACAAGTGGGGAAATTTTCTCCGACCAAGAGATGAATGATTACATAAATGAAAGGAAAAACCATGATAGATAGAAAAGAAGACAACCAATTCCATTTGGTCTCTAAATATGAACCTTCTGGGGACCAACCTCAGGCCATCGAAACCTTGGTTGATAATATTGAAGGTGGGGAGAAGGCTCAAATCCTAAAGGGAGCAACAGGGACAGGTAAGACCTATACCATGAGTCAGGTCATCCAGCGCGTGAATAAACCAACCTTGGTTATCGCCCACAATAAAACTTTGGCAGGTCAGCTTTATGGTGAGTTCAAAGAATTTTTCCCAGACAATGCTGTAGAATACTTCGTTTCCTACTACGATTTCTATCAGCCAGAGGCCTATGTGCCATCATCAGATACCTATATTGAAAAAGATAGCTCTGTCAATGATGAAATTGATAAGCTCCGTCACTCAGCAACATCAGCCCTATTGGAGCGCAATGATGTGATCGTTGTGGCTTCTGTTTCTTGTATTTACGGTTTGGGTTCGCCCAAAGAATATGCGGATTCAGCGGTCAGCCTTCGTCCAGGTCAAGAAATTTCTCGAGACAAGTTGCTCAATGACTTGGTTGATATTCAATTTGAGCGAAACGATATTGATTTTCAACGTGGGAAATTCCGTGTACGTGGCGATGTGGTCGAAATTTTTCCTGCCAGCCGTGACGAACATGCTTTTCGAGTGGAATTTTTCGGTGATGAGATTGATTGCATCTGTGAGATTGAGAGCCTGACCGGACGCAATCTCGGTGAAGTTGAGCACCTTGTTCTTTTTCCGGCTACTCACTTTATGACCAATGAAGAGCATATGGAAGAAGCCATCAAGAATATTATGGAAGAGATGGAAGCCCAGGTTAAGCAATTTGAAGCCGAGGGGAAACTCATCGAGGCTCAACGTATTCGTCAAAGGACAGAATACGATGTCGAAATGCTCCGTGAGATGGGTTACACCAATGGTGTCGAAAACTACTCACGACACATGGACGGTCGTAAGGAGGGAGAGCCACCATTTACTTTGCTTGATTTCTTCCCAGAAGATTTCCTCATCATGATTGACGAAAGCCACATGACCATGGGACAGATTAAAGGAATGTATAACGGAGACCAAGCCCGTAAGAAGATGTTGGTTGATTACGGTTTCCGTTTGCCATCGGCGCTTGATAACCGTCCACTTCGACGTGAAGAATTCGAGAGTCATGTGCATCAGATTGTCTATGTTTCTGCTACCCCAGGCGACTATGAGATGGAACAGACCGAGACTGTGGTTGAGCAAATCATCCGTCCGACAGGGCTTCTTGATCCAGAAGTCGAAGTTCGTCCAACTATGGGTCAAATGGATGACCTTCTTGGTGAAATCAATGCCCGTACTGAAAAAGGTGAGCGTGTCTTCGTCACAACTTTGACTAAGAAGATGGCTGAAGACTTGACGGACTACCTCAAGGAAATGGGTGTCAAGGTCAAATACATGCACTCTGACATTAAGACCCTAGAGCGTACGGAGATTATCCGTGACTTGCGTCTAGGTGTCTTTGATGTCCTTATCGGGATTAACCTTCTCCGTGAGGGAATTGACGTTCCTGAAGTAAGTCTGGTTGCTATTTTGGATGCGGATAAGGAAGGCTTCCTTCGTAACGAACGTGGACTTATCCAAACAATTGGACGTGCCGCCCGAAATAGCGAAGGACACGTAATCATGTATGCGGATAAGATTACGGAGTCTATGCAGAAAGCCATGGATGAAACGGCTCGTCGTCGTGAAATCCAAATGGCCTATAATAAGGAACACGGCATTGTTCCACAAACCATCAAGAAAGAAATTCGAGATCTTATTTCGATTACCAAGGCTAATGAAGCAGAAGTGGCAGAGGATACGGTGGACTACAGTGCCATGAATAAGAAAGAACGCCAAGAAGCCATCAAGAAACTTCAAAAACAAATGCACGAAGCAGCAGAATTGCTTGACTTTGAATTGGCGGCTCAAATCCGTGATATGATGCTAGAGTTAAAGAGTATGGATTAATTGACATTTCAGACTTAGCCATTATTTAAGTAATCTACTGTATATGAAAGGAAGGAAAATATGTCACGTTCGCAAGCAACTATTTTGACCAATATGTGCCTCATTGAAGATGGTCATGGAAATATTGTCATGCAAATCCGTGATCCAAAACGTTATTCCTGGTCGGGAGCAGCCCTGCCCGGTGGTCATATTGAAGCACACGAGGGGCTAGTTGAGTCAGTTATTCGTGAGGTCAAGGAAGAAACTGGCTTGACCATCAGAAATCCTAAGCTAGTTGGTATGAAGCATTGGTATACGACAGATGACGAGCGTTACCTGGTTTTCCTCTATAGAACTTCAGACTTTGAAGGAGAAATCCATTCAACAGAGGAGGGCGAAGTTCGCTGGGTTGCTAGGGAGGATGTGCCTAAGATGGACTTGGCCTATGACATGCTCAATCTGTTACGTGTCTTTGAAGAAGACCAGCTCTCAGAACTTTTCTATCGGGAGCGCCTTGAAGATGACTTCATCCGAGAATTTTGGTAATAAAATGAACTATTTATTCAAATGAATGAATAGTTTTTTTTATTATTTTTAAAACGATATGGAGAGCTTTAAAATAAAGGAAAGTCCTGGTGATCAACCAGAAAAAAATTAATAAAAATAAAAATTATAATCAATAAAAGTCCATTTTCCCATTGACAAATGAATAATAATACATTATTATACTTACATAGTTAATAAATATAGAAAAGAGATTGATTATGAAAACATGGAAGAAACTTTTGTTGGGACTTACTGGAGTCTTTGCTTTGACGGCTTTGGCTGCTTGTTCGTCATCAAATAATACCTTGGACAAGGTCAAGGATAAGGGAACTTTGACAGTTGCTCTTAATCCCCACTTTGCTCCCTTTGAGTTTAAAACCCTCCAAGATGGTAAAGATACTGTCGTTGGGGCAGATGTTGAAATTGCTAAGGCTATTGCTGATGAACTTGGTGTGAAAGTCAAATTCTCTGAAATGTCCTTTGACAATGTCCTAGCCAGCGTTCAGTCTGGTAAAGCAGATATTGCCATTTCTGGTATTTCGGCAACGAAAGAACGTCAGAAAACCTTCGATTTCTCAGATACTTACTATGAGTCTGAAACAGTTCTTGTCGTTAAAAAAGACGATGCAGGAGCTTATAAACAAACCAGCGACTTTGCTAAGAAATCTGTAGCTGTTCAAAAAGGTTCTATCCAAGAAAAAATTGCCAAATCTAATTTGTCAGATGCTAATGTCGTCGCTTTGTCACAACCTGGCGAAGCCATCAATGAATTGAAGTCTGGTCAAGTTAATGGTGTCGTTCTTGAAAAAGCTATTGCTCAAGGTTACGTGGAACAAAATAGTGACTTGGCTGTGTCAGATATTAAACTCAAGTCAGATTCAAATGATGCTTATGCTGTAGCCATGCCTAAGGGAAGCGATAAACTAAAAGCTAAAGTCAACAAGGTGATTACTAAACTCAAAAAAGAAGGTAAAATTGATAGCTTTGTACAAGACGCTTACGCTCTCTCGCTAAAGAGTCCTACTAAATAAGGAGTAAACAATGAAGAAATTTTTGTTTATGCTCACGGCCCTAGTCGCAGCCTGCGTTTTGGTCGCCTGTAGCGGAAGTCAGGGGGTGAAACCTCAAACGATTAAGGACAAGAAGAAAATTGTTGTCGCCACTGAATCAGAGTTTGCGCCTTTTGAATTCAAAACGCTCATTAATGGCAAGGACACTCTGGTCGGAGCAGATATTGAGTTGGCCAAGGCCATCGGAAAGAAATTAGGTGTCAAGGTCGAATTTTCCGTTATGTCTTTTGATAATGTTCTAGCTAGTGTGCAAAGTGGCAAGGCAGATATTGCCATTGCAGGGATCTCGGTAACAAACGAGCGTAAGAAAGTCTATGATTTTTCTGATAGCTATTACACCGCTGAAAATGTGGTTATTGTCAAGAAAGATAAGGTCAATGACTTTACAAGCACTGATAGTCTAGCTAAACAAACTGTCGGTACTCAAAAAGGATCTGTTCAAGAAACAGTCGCTAAGAAACAAATTCCGAAAGCTAGCGTGGTTTCACTGGCTTCAAATGGTGAAATGATTAATGAACTCAAGTCAGGACAAATTCAGGCCGTTGTACTTGAAAAGGCTATTGCTGAAGGATATATCTCTCAAAATGATGATTTGACCCTTGCCAACTTTAACCTCAAGTCAGACGGTTCAGATGCCTATGCAGTTGCAACACGTAAAGGCTCAGATGACTTACTTAAAGAAATTAACGCCGTCATCAAAGAGACTAAAAACTCAGGCAAATTTGACCAATGGCTCAAAGAAGCATCGACTTACAAACAAAGCAAGTAAACGAAAAGATTCTTCATTATGAATTGAATAAAAGTTCTTTTAGAAACTATTCTTAAGTGATGTCGGATATCAGTCAACTCCTTTGAAGTTCTGTGACTAAGTTTTATCTAAGATTTCAAAATTTCCAAGCACCTGAAACGAGTATGTCTCAGGTGCTTTCATCATGGCGGGAAGTCTCATTTGATGCTTGCTTTGCTAACTTAAGAGAATTTCAAAAATATTCTTAAATCTAAAATGGGGGAATACCCCATTTTTTATTGAATTCTATGTTAAAAAAAGTGTCCTTATCAATACCTGAGAGGTCAAATAATTCCTCTAGGGTTAGGGCCTTAATCGAAACACCTGCAATATCATAAATGGCGGATTTTTCATGGACATTAAGCCATTCTTCAACACCAAAACGTGGTAGCTTCATTATCTCTCCTTGCTAATCTCAAGCTCTGCTTTACTATATTATTTATTGTCATTTATGACAGACTTACATTGATAATACCTGTTTTTAACCAACTTTTAAGGAAAAAGATGGATTACGGCTGGATTGAAGGGTCACCAGAGTTTAAGGCTCAGGTGTCAAGTTTGTACAAGAATATGCCAGTTGATAATATTCTCCAAACCAATGGGGCTACAGGTGCGACTATGCTTGCCCTCTATGCTCTGATTGAGCCAGAAGACCACGTTATCTCTATGTATCCCACCTATCAGCAGCTTTATGATATTCCTAAATCCCTAGGAGCAGAAGTGGATTTTTGGAAAGTTCAGGAGGATCAGGGCTGGTTGCCTGATTTGGATCAACTGCGTCGCCTAATTCGTCCTAATACCAAGATGATTTGTATTAACAATGCCAATAATCCTACAGGTGCCCTTATGGATGCTTCCTACCTCAAGGAGTTGGTGGCCATTGCTAAGGAAGTGGGTGCCTATATTTTCTCGGATGAGGTTTATCGTAGTTTTGACCATCCTGCGCCTTCCATCGTTGACCTGTATGACAAAGGCATTACCGTCAATAGTTTGTCTAAAACTTATTCAATCCCTGGCATCCGAGTAGGCTGGGTAGCTTCTAATACTGAGGTGGCCTCTATTTTGCGAGATTATCGTGATTACACAATGATTTGCGCTGGCGTCTTTGATGACATGGTGGCGACCCTTGTCCTCAAAAATAAAGAAGCTATCTTGGAGCGTAACCGTAAGATTGTTACGGAAAATATAGCTCTTATGGATGCCTGGATTGCTGATGAGCCGAAGGCTTCTTGGATTCGTCCAGCTAGTGTGTCGACTTCCTTTGTCAAGTTAGAGGTTGCTCGTTCCATAGAAGACTTTGCACTTGAACTCCTTCAGGAATACGGTGTTCTCGTTGTTCCAGGTAACCGTTTTGACAAAGAATCCCATGTCCGCATCGGCTATTGTTGTGACAAGGAAGTTCTCCAGAAGGGTTTGGAAAAACTTTCGCAATTTTTGCATAAATGTTGACATTATCACTAATTTCAAGTAAAATAACAAGCGAAAAATTATATTTATACAGGAGTTTCTTATGAAAATGAAAAAACTTTTCCTTGGAGCTATGGCTCTCCTTGCTGCTGTGACTTTAGTAGCTTGTGGGTCAAAAAAGGATGCTTACGAATCCATTAAAGAAAATAAAAAGCTTGTTGTAGCTGTGAGCCCAGACTATGCACCATTTGAGTTCAAAACCTTGATTGATGGCAAGGACCAAGTGGTTGGTTCAGATATCAAATTGGCTCAAGCTATCGCCGATGAACTCGGGGTTAAACTTGAAGTGGCAACAATGAGTTTTGACAATGTCCTCTCTAGTCTTCAAGCTGGTAAGGCTGATATTGCCATTTCAGGTATCTCAGTGACAGCTGAACGTAAGAAAACCTTTGATTTCTCAGATCCTTACTACGAAACACAAAATGCTATCATCGTACGTAAAGATCAAGCTTCTGATTACTCAAGTCTAGATGCTTTCAAGGGTAAAAAAGTAGCCGTTCAAAAAGGAGCTATTGAAGAAGGACTTTCTAAGAAACAATTGAAAGATTCAACAGTCGTATCACTTACAGCTATGGGTGAAGCTATTAACGAAGTCAAATCTGGTCAAGTTGATGCTGTTGACCTTGAAAAACCAGTAGCAGAAGGATATGTTGCCCAAAATTCAGATTTAACTTTGGCAAGCGTTGCTCTTAAAGTTAATGATGGCGATGCGAAAGCTGTTGCCATGACTAAAGGTAATGACAAGTTGAAAAAAGCTGTTAATAAAGTAATCAAGAAATTGAAAGATAATGGTACTTACGACGAGTACATCAAGGATGCTTCTAAATACACAGCAGTTGACTAAAATAGGAACTGGAGATGATTTCTCTAGTTAGCTTGAAGACCAAGTCTTCTTTTTGAGACTTTCCTTAGGTGAAGTTGGAACTTATCCTTTCCTAAGGAGGTTTCAAACCTAGAATCTCAAAACTACCAGCGCCTGAAACTATAGAAGTTTCAGGCGTTTTATCGTGGCAGAAAGTTGTGTTAATAATCTCCTTATTGGAGAAAGGAGTACACCAAGGTTTTTGAAGTGATACTTAGGTCATTTCACTATTTAAAATGCTCTGTATATGTATTGACTAGAGAAATTTTTATTATGCCTAAGGAAGTAAAAACCTATCTAGAATTTCAAAAGGTGGAAACCTAAAAGATATTTCTTGACAGACAAAGATGAGTTTTGTATACTTGAATAGAACGTGTAAAATGTTACATTATCTTGAGGAGGTGAATTCAATGTCAAAAACAGTTGTTCGTAAAAACGAATCACTTGACGACGCTCTTCGTCGTTTCAAACGTTCTGTGACTAAAGCTGGTACTCTTCAAGAGGCTCGTAAACGTGAACATTACGAAAAACCTTCTGTAAAACGTAAACGTAAATCAGAAGCAGCTCGCAAACGTAAAAAATTCTAATTAAGAATGATTCTATAGCAAAAAAGCTTGAGTATATTCTCAAGTTTTTTTCTGTTTTAGCGAATATATAATACAGTTGGTTTTACTAAAACGAAAAAGATGTCTAATAATTATCAGACATCTTAGTTTCATATGCTTTTAGTTAAACAAATAGAGATTATTTGTTTGCAAGAAGGTCGCGGATTTCAGCGAGCAATTCTTCTTGTGATGGACCAGCATTTTCAGCAGCTTCTTCAGCAGCTTCTTTAGCGGCTTTATTGCTAAGAGCAGTTGCTTTACCAGCAGCTTTAACAACGAAGAAGAGAGTAGTACCAACGATGATGAAGTTGATGACTGCGCTCAAGAAGCTACCGTATGCGATACCGTTCCATGACAATTTAGAAAGGTTTTCAACGTTAGCAGCCTTAACAACTGGGTTAAGGATAAGTGGTGTGATGATATCACCAACAAGTGAAGTAATGATAGCGTTGAAAGCAGCCCCCATAACAACGGCTACAGCAAGGTCAAGGACATTCCCCTTGAACAAAAAGTCTTTAAGTTCTTTAATCATTTTGACAATGATTCCTTTCTTTTATTTACTTTTAATAGTTTATCTGATTTTATATATCTTTACAAGGGATTTGCTCAGAAAAATCATTTTTATTTTACTTTCATTTTTCATCATGCTATAATTAAGGGTAATGCAATTATGGTAAGATAGGGGGCGAGTAGATGGCAATTGACAAAGCTTTAATAGAAGATATTAAGAGCAGCACCAATATCGTTGACGTGATTGGTGAAGTTGTCAGTCTAAATCGAGCAGGTCGCAATTACCTCGGACTTTGTCCCTTCCATAAGGAGAAAACCCCCTCTTTTAACGTTATTGAGGACAGGCAGTTTTACCATTGCTTTGGTTGTGGAAAGTCTGGGGATGTCTTTAAATTTTTAGAAGAATACCGTCAGATTTCTTTCCAAGAAAGTGTCAAGGTTCTGGCAGATCGCTTAGGTATTGCAGTTACGATAGATGCGCCAAGGCAAGCCCAACAGCAGCATTCTCCAAATCAAGCTTTTTATGATCTTCATGAGGATGCTCTTAAATTCTATCATGCCGTACTAATGACGACTAAGATAGGAGAGGCGGCGCGTGCTTATCTTTATGAGCGTGGCATGACTGACGATTTACTTAAGGCCTTTCAGATTGGTCTATCCCCTGACGAACCAGATTATCTCTATCAGTCTGTTTCCAAAAAATACGACGAAGAGGTGCTGACAGAATCAGGTCTTTTTAATCTTTCTGAAAGTAATCGTCTTTTCGATACCTTTAAAAATCGAATCATGTTTCCGCTCAAAAATGAATTCGGTAAGACAATAGGTTTTTCAGGTCGTGTTTGGACTAAGGAAGCTATTGAACAAGGGCAAGCTAAGTACAAAAATACCAGAGCTACTCGCATTTTCAATAAATCCTATGAACTCTACCACTTAGATCAGGCTAAGCCAGTGATTCAGAAGACCCATGAAGTCTATTTGATGGAGGGCTTCATGGATGTTATTGCTGCTTATAGGGCTGGGCAGGTCAATGCGGTAGCTTCTATGGGAACGGCTCTGACGCCCGAACATGTCAATCGTCTGCGCAAACTAACCAAGAAGATTGTTTTGACTTATGATGGCGATAAGGCTGGGCAAAATGCTATCGCCAAGTCTCTGGAGCTTTTGTCGGACTTCCAGGTCAATATTGTTAAAATACCAGACAATATGGATCCTGATGAGTACCTTCAAAAAACATCTGAAGAGGGTTTGGGCAAACTCTTGGTCGAGTCTCGCATCTCAGATGTGGAATTTTGGATTGGCCAACTTAAGCCTGCTAATGTAGATAATCTTCAAGCAGAGATTGCTTATGTTGAGCAGATTGCAAAGATTATTGCCAAGTCACCATCTGTGACGGCGCAAAATTCTTACATTTCTAAGGTGGCTGACTTACTGCCTGACTTTGACTTTTTCCAAGTTGAGCAAGCAGTTAACAACGAGCGCCTGGCCTTGAGAAATCAGCAGACGGCTCAATTATCGGCTGCCGGCAATAGTAGTTATGAGTCTTCTGCGTCAGGATTTAGAGGAACGGTTAAGCTACCATCTACGCCTAAGATTACAGGCCTCCGTCGGGCGGAAAATCAACTCTTCCATCGCATGCTTAATCATCCTATGATCTTGAATGATTACCGGATGCGGGATGATTTTTTCTTCCAGACAGCCGAGCTAGAGGAGCTTTATCAGCTTCTTAAGCAGGACGGCCAGATTGATACGGTAGCTTTGTCTGTGCTTCCTCAAGAGGTACAAACAGCCTATTATCAGGTTTTAGAGGAGATTTTGCCACCTGAAACCAGTTTAGAAGAAGTCCAGGCTATTGAGGAGCGTAGAAATCATTTTCTGAGGGAACTGGACTTTCGTAAGCAAAGTAAACAAATAAGAGAATCAAGTAACCATGGTGATGTGGATGCAGCGGTGGAAGCCTTGCAGATGCTTATCGCCCAAAAACGAGATATGGAGTAACACATGGCAAAGAAAAAACAAAATACAGCATTTAACGTTCAAGTCGCTGATTTCATTCGTAACCACAAAAAAGCAGGTACAGCAATTGATGATGAAGTCACAGAAAAACTGGTTATCCCATTTGTTCTTGATGCTGACGGTATTGATGACCTTTTGGAACGTTTGACAGATGGTGGTATCTCTATCACTGATAAGGATGGAAACCCTTCATCTAAATATGTTGTTGAAGCACCAAAACCAGAGGAATTGACAGACGAGGAGCTTCTTGGTTCAAACTCAGCTAAGGTCAATGACCCTGTTCGTATGTACCTCAAAGAAATTGGGGTAGTCCCTCTTTTGAGTAATGAAGAGGAAAAAGAATTGGCTATCGCTGTCGAAAATGGTGACTTGGAAGCTAAACAACGTTTGGCAGAAGCCAACCTTCGTTTGGTCGTTTCAATCGCTAAACGTTATGTGGGACGTGGTATGCAATTCTTGGACTTGATTCAAGAAGGTAACATGGGGCTTATGAAAGCTGTTGATAAATTTGACTACTCTAAAGGTTTCAAATTCTCAACTTATGCGACATGGTGGATCCGTCAAGCTATCACACGTGCCATCGCAGACCAAGCACGTACCATCCGTATCCCAGTTCACATGGTTGAAACCATCAATAAATTGGTCCGTGAGCAACGTAATCTTTTGCAAGAGTTGGGCCAAGACCCTACACCTGAACAAATTGCAGAGCGCATGGATATGACACCAGATAAGGTCCGTGAAATCCTCAAGATTGCTCAAGAACCAGTCTCACTTGAAACACCTATTGGTGAAGAAGATGACAGTCATTTGGGTGACTTTATCGAAGATGAAGTTATTGAAAATCCAGTCGATTACACGACTCGTGTCGTTCTTCGTGAACAATTGGATGAAGTCCTTGATACCCTCACAGACCGTGAAGAAAACGTTCTTCGTCTCCGTTTTGGTCTTGATGATGGGAAAATGCGTACTTTAGAAGATGTTGGTAAAGTCTTCAACGTTACTCGTGAACGTATTCGTCAGAT
>OFCR01000389.1_pt1 | contig 11345 bp, 8 predicted proteins | sample 1520881 | NCBI WGS metagenome assembly OFCR01 (sample SAMEA2699032, study PRJEB24076) | metagenome | biome: Human gut stool | place: Spain | collected 2012-09-23
TAGAGCGCACGCCTGATAAGCGTGAGGTCGGTGGTTCGATTCCACTCGTGCCCATTATATGGTCCGTTGGTCAAGGGGTTAAGACACCGCCTTTTCACGGCGGTAACACGGGTTCGAATCCCGTACGGACTATTAGTACCAGCTAGAGAAAGCTGGTTTTTTTGTATCCTTTTTGATAGAATAGAGAAGCTAATTGGCCAAAACAAGACCATTCATGCTACTCTAAAATTAAAGTCAATAGAAGCATCTGACGTGACTAAAAAGACTCATGTGATGATGACAGACATAGGTTCGCCTTGCCTTAAAATAAGAATGTCCAAGCGATTCACTGAAGTCTTTCACCTTTCTAGCAAGGAAGAGTTTAAGTTACTGCTTACTTTGATTGAGAAAAATAAATAAGGAATTTAAATGACATACTATAACGTTGGAAAGATTGTAAACACACAGGGCTTACAGGGGGAACTCCGTGTTTTGTCTGTAACGGATTTTGCGGATGAACGTTTTAAGAAGAAGAGTCTCCTAGCCCTTTTTGATGACAAAGACAACTACATTATGGATGTTGAAGTTGCTAGTCACCGTAAACACAAGAACTTTGATATTGTTAAGTTTAAGGGACTCTATCATATCAATGATGTCGAAAAGTACAAGGGGTACAGCCTCAAAGTTGCTGAGGAAAATCTAACAGATCTAGGTGATGGGGAGTTTTACTACCATGAAATCATTGGTCTTGATGTTTATGAAGGGGATACCCTCATCGGTCAGGTTAAAGAGATTCTCCAACCGGGGGCCAACGACGTTTGGGTAGTGAAACGCAAAGGCAAGAAAGACTTGCTCCTGCCTTATATTCCACCAGTGGTTCTCGATGTTGATGTTGCAGCTGGCCGTATTGAGGTTGAACTTATGGAAGGGTTAGACGATGAAGATTGATATCTTGACGCTATTTCCAGATATGTTTGCTCCCTTAGAGCACTCCATCGTAGGCAAGGCCCAGGAAAAAGGTCTCTTAGAAATTAACTATCATAACTTTCGTGAGAATGCAGAGAAGGCTCGTCATGTGGATGATGAACCCTACGGTGGCGGACAAGGCATGTTGCTGCGTGCTCAGCCAATTTTTGATACCTTTGATAAACTACAGGTGACCAAACCTCGTGTCATTCTCTTAGATCCTGCAGGGCGTACCTTTGACCAGGCCTATGCGGAAGAATTGGCTCAAGAAGAGGAGTTGGTCTTTATCTGTGGCCACTATGAGGGCTATGACGAACGCATCAAAACCTTAGTGACGGACGAAATCTCACTGGGAGACTTTGTCTTAACAGGTGGAGAGTTGGCTGCTATGACCATTGTAGATGCGACTGTCCGCTTGATTCCAGAGGTTTTGGGTAAGGAAGCCAGTCATAAGGATGATAGTTTTTCATCAGGGCTTTTGGAGTTTCCACAGTATACGCGTCCAGCTGAATTTCGTGGCATGAAGGTACCTGATGTTCTCTTGTCAGGACATCATGTCAATATTCGACGCTGGCGGATGGAGCAAAGTTTGCGTAAGACCTTAGAGCGTCGACCAGATCTTTTGGAAAACTATGATTTTACAGATGAAGAACGTCAGATTTTAGAAGAGATAAAAGCAGAAGGAAAATAAAATGTCAGAAGAAAAGATTTACGATATTACCATTATTGGTGGTGGACCAGTCGGTCTTTGGGCAGCTTTTTATGCTGGCCTACGTGGCATGACTGTTAATATTATTGAGAGTTTGTCAGAGCTTGGTGGTCAGCCTGCCATTCTCTACCCAGAAAAGAAAATCTACGATATTCCGGCCTTTCCTCAAACGACAGGTGCGGAATTGACAGAGAACCTCTTGATTCAGCTCAAGCGTTTTGAAGACCGTGTCGATATTCATTTGAAAGAGGAAGTACAAACCTTTGAGAAGACGGATGGTGTCTTCACGATAACGACTAGTAAGGGTCAACACTTGTCTAAGGCTATCGTCATTGCTTGTGGAAATGGTGCTTTCGCTCCACGTCCTTTGGGTGTGGACAATGAAGAAGATTATGCAGATAATAACTTGTTCTATAATGTGCATAGTCTGGACCAATTTGCTGGCAAGAAGGTTGTGATTGCTGGTGGCGGTGATTCAGCCGTTGACTGGGCCAATCACTTGAATGGTATTGCTGAGAGTGTGACCTTGATTCACCGTCGTGATGCCTTCCGTGCCCATGAGCACAGTGTTGAGCTACTTCATCAATCGTCAGTTAATGTGATGACGCCTTATGTACCGCTTGAAATTAAAGGCGAAAATGGTCTCGCTCAAAGTTTGACGGTTCAAAAAGTGAAGTCAGACGAGGTTGAGGAGTTGCCATTAGATTCCCTGATTGTCAGCTTTGGTTTCTCAACTAATAACAAAAATCTTCGCAATTGGAATGTCGATTACAAACGTTCAAGTATTGCGGTCAATCCTAAGTTTGAAACGTCGCAAGAAGGGGTTTACGCTATCGGTGATGCAGCAGAATATGAAGGCAAGATTGATTTGATTGCGGTTGGTATGGGTGAAGCCCCTATCGCTATTAACCAAGCTATCCAATATATTAATCCAGATGGTAAGAACCGCCCAGTTCACTCAACGTCTTTGATTGAAGAATAATTTTAAAAGAAGACTTTGCTTTCAATTTCAAGAGAGACTTGTCTCTCTTTTTTCATGTTTAAAAACGTGGTATAATACAGCTATGGCTAGAACGAAAAAAACGAAAAAGGGGACGACTTCTAAGAGCAGTAAGAAACGGCCCACAAAAGCAGAATTAGACAGACAGAAGGCGATTAAGCGGATGCTATGGACCTTCTTTTTTGCCTTTGTCTTAATTTTCCCAGTCTTTCGATTGGGTTTCTTTGGGATAACACTATACAATTTCTTTCGTGTGTTTGTAGGCAGTCTGGCTTATCCATTGATTTTTGCCATCTATGTCTATCTTTTTGGGTTTAAATGGTTGCGTAAACATAGCAATTATGTGATGGGATTTTGGATGGCTTTTGTAGGCCTCTTGATAGAGTTTCATGCCTATCTCTTTACCTTAGATCGTATGGATGGTCTAGATATTTTCCCTGGAACGATGGATTTGCTTTTTGGGGAATTTGTGAGTGTGCAGGTAGCTCGCTTCACAGGGGGAGGTTTGTTAGGTGCTCTCTTGTATAAGCCTAGTTACTTCCTCTTTTCAAATCTTGGTAGTTTCATGATTGGTGGCTTGTTCATTCTCTTGGGTGCTTTTATTATGAGTCCCTGGGATGTTTTGGATGTCATGGATTATGCTAAAGCAGTATGGCAACGAGGTGCTGAAAAGCGTTTGGAACGAACAGCTCAACGGCAGGAGAAGAAGGCAGAGCGTCAGGCCCAGAAAGAGCGTGAAGCGCAAGAACGTGCAGAGGAAGAACGTCTGGCTGATTTGACCGTTGATGAAGAGACTGGCGAAATTTTAGAGGACGAATCAGAGGAATTACCGCAAGAAGCCGAGATTTATACTCCCGAACCAGAAATCAGTGATTATGCCTCTGAGGTCTACGATGACAATTTTCCTCCAAAGGATTATGAGGATTTTCAAGCAAACTTTCCTCCCTATCCAGAGGACTTGCCAACCGAAGAGTTTCCACCATCTATGGTGGTTGAGGGCGATGATGCTCCTGTTGAGGTAGATTTTACACCTAAGGAGCTCTTGCAGTACAAACTCCCTACTATCGATCTTTTTGCACCGGACAAACCTAAAAGTCAGTCTAAAGAGAAAAACATTGTTCGTAAGAATATACGTATCCTTGAGGATACCTTCAAGAGTTTCAACATTGATGTCAAGGTTGAGCGGGCCGAAATTGGGCCATCTGTGACCAAGTACGAGGTCAAACCTGCTGTTGGGGTTCGGGTCAATCGTATATCCAATCTAGCGGATGACTTGGCTTTGGCTCTTGCCGCAAAAGATGTCCGCATTGAGGCGCCTATTCCTGGAAAATCTTTGGTTGGTATCGAAGTTCCTAACTCTGAGATTGCGACGGTGTCTTTCCGTGAACTTTGGGAGCAGGCTAAGACAGATCCTAATAAACTCTTGGAAGTTCCTCTTGGTAAGGCGGTTGACGGTTCGGCTCGTAGCTTTGATTTAGCTCGCATGCCTCACTTGTTAGTGGCTGGGTCAACAGGTTCTGGTAAATCAGTTGCGGTTAACGGAATCATCTCAAGTATTCTGATGAAGGCTCGCCCAGATCAGGTTAAGTTCCTTATGGTTGATCCTAAGATGGTTGAGCTCTCTGTTTACAACGATATTCCACATCTTCTCATCCCTGTGGTGACCAACCCACGTAAGGCGGCTAAGGCCCTACAAAAAGTGGTGGATGAGATGGAAAATCGTTACGAACTCTTTAGTAAGTTTGGTGTACGTAACATCGCTGGCTACAATGCCAAAGTTGAAGATTGGAATGCCCAATCGCAAGAGAAACAGATTCCTTTGCCTTTGATTGTGGTTATTGTCGATGAGTTAGCTGACTTGATGATGGTGGCCAGCAAGGAAGTGGAAGATGCTATCATCCGTCTGGGACAAAAGGCGCGTGCAGCAGGTATCCACATGATTCTTGCCACCCAACGTCCATCAGTTGATGTTATCTCTGGCTTAATTAAGGCCAATGTACCTTCTCGTGTGGCCTTTGCCGTGTCTTCTGGAACAGATAGTCGTACCATTTTGGATGAAAATGGAGCTGAAAAATTACTCGGACGTGGGGACATGCTTTTCAAACCTATTGATGAAAACCATCCCGTTCGTTTGCAAGGCTCTTTCATTTCTGATGATGATGTGGAACGCATTGTGACCTTTATCAAGGAACAAGCCTCAGCTGACTACGATGAGAGCTTCGACCCTGGTGATGTTTCTGAAAATGATTTTGGAGGAGCGTCATCTTCTAATGGTGGGGGTTCAGAAGGCGATCCGCTTTTTGAGGAAGCCAAGGCTCTGGTATTGGAAACGCAAAAAGCAAGTGCATCCATGATTCAACGTCGTCTATCAGTTGGTTTCAACCGTGCCACTCGTTTGATGGAAGAATTGGAAGAAGCAGGTGTTATCGGACCAGCCGAAGGTACCAAACCTCGTAAGGTTTTGATGACTCAAGAATAATGATTTAAAGTGGCCTGTAGCCTATAATATTCTAAAATGACTAAAGGATATGAGAAATAACTGCGTTTAGTGGATTTCTCATATCCTTTTTTGATTGGTAGGGAGAATAGTTCTTACTTTAGAAAAAACGCTTTCAAATTCACCTTTATTTTGTGTTATAATGAGTGTATGTATTACTTAGATAGAAAAGGAGAAAAAATGGACAACAGGGTAATCGTTCATTTTCACAGTATGAACGGTGAATATTCAAAATATAGCATGTGGAGGTGGCTAGATGGCTACTGGGGAAAGGATGCGTTTTTTTCAGGCCAAGATGACTTTGGCTTAATTGGAGAAGTATCATTTCCAGCATCCCGTTTTATTGATTCTGTAAATTTGTTAGTAAAAAGCGGGAACTGGTCTAGTCAAACACATGATTATCATATTCGTCGTTTTTTGGGGGATGCTCCCAATGAGATTTGGTTGGTAGAGGGAGATCCTGAAGTTTACTATTCAAAGCCAGCTGCTTTAACTAGCAGTTGCTTTACTGAACGTGACCACCATGCCTTTGACATGGCCATTCGTAAGAAAGAATTCGACCAAAAATGGGGCTTTCAAGGCTGGTTAGGTCACAAATACCATGCCAAAGAAACAGAATTCCGTTTGTGGGCACCTTTGGCGCACCGTGTTCAGGTCCTCATCTATAGAAAAGATGGAAAACGTCCTCGCATCATTAAAATGAAAAGAGGGACAAGTATCAACAAGGATCACCATCAGTTAAATAATCAGGGTGTGTGGACAGCTAAAATCAAACAAAACTTAGATGGAGTGGCTTACCAATATCGTGTGTATCATGAAGAAAGATTCTACCAAGACACACGAGATCCTTACAGCCTGGCACTTAGCTTAGATAACAAAAAGAGTCTGGTCGTTAATCCAGAACGAATGATTCCAAAGGGCTATCAAAAAGTCACAAAAGCCAATGCCCACTGGCGAACAAAAAATCCTTGTTCTGCAGTCATTTGTGAAATGCATATCCGTGACTTCTCTAAGTCAAAGACTTCAGGAGTCAAAGAAAAATACAGAGGAACCTACCTCGGTGCTTGTCAAGAGGGAACAAAGAATGCTCATGGTGATGTGACTGGATTTGATTACATCAAGGGGATGGGATACAATTACATACAATTGCAACCTGTTTTTGACCACCATAAGACCTATGACGAAAAGGGGAATATCCTTTACAACTGGGGATACGATCCTGAAAACTATAACGTTCCCGATCGCCAGTTTGCCGCTGATCAAAAGAATCCTATCGCCCCTATCTTGGAACTGAAGAATATGATTCAGGCCTATCATAAGGCAGGTATTGGAGTTATTATGGACGTTGTTTATAATCACACCTACTCTTCTTACAGTTCACCCTTCCAATTGTCTGTACCGGCTTATTATTACCGGATGCATGACAATGGTTCGTTTCAAGATGGTTCTGGCTGTGGAAATGAAACAGCGAGTGACAAGGAAATGTTCCGTAAGTATATGATTGATTCCTTGACTTACTGGGTTGAAGAATTTGGCGTTGATGGTTTTCGTTTTGACCTAATGGGATTGCATGATGTTGAAACAATGAATGCTATCCGCTCAGCCATGGATGCTATTGATTCCCGTATTTTACTCTATGGTGAAGGATGGGATATGGGAATAGGTTTAGCCAGTGAACAAAAGGCTAAGAAGGATAATGCAGCCCTCCTTCCTCGTATAGGTTTCTTCAATGACAATTCACGTGATGCCGTTAAAGGGGCAGAAGTATATGGCCATATCAGTAAAGGTTTTGTTTCAGGTGCTCCAACAGAAGATAAAATTGCTAAGAGTCTCTTGGGAAGTCGCGGCTTTGTCAATTACTTGATGCCAGGACAAGTATTAAATTATATTGAGGCTCATGATAATTATAATCTTAACGATCTCATGAATCACTTACATCCTGAAGATTCTGAAGAAGATATTGAAAATCGTATTTACTTAGCTAATGCTTTAAATCTGAGTATGCAGGGAATGTGCTTCATGCAACTTGGTCAGGAGTTTCAACGGACTAAGATGGTGGGAACTGGACCTGATGGTGCCATTACCAATGAGGATGAACAACGTGCTATGAATAGCTATAATGCGCCAGATGAAGTTAATCAGGTGGACTGGAACCAAGTTACGCTTAAAAAATCTTTGATTGCCAAGGTTGCTAAGTTGATTGAAAGAAAAAAAACAAGTCCTGAATTTTCATACCATAGTTTCGCAGAAATTTATGATAATCTTTTTGTATTTAAAGCGGAGTATGACTCAGGTATTGTGGAATTACATGTTTCTGGTCATCTAAATAAAGCATTTGTTTTTAACAATGTGAAAAAAAGTTTAGATATTTTCTGACAGAGCATAGAAAATATGATATAATTTAGTAAACGCTTACATAGAGGCTTTGATAGCTCACGCATTATCTAGAAAAGTTTTAGTGTAGTAGAATTATCAATTTTCAGGAAGGAGAGATGATATGAAACATGATGAAGCTATGTATACATTTGGAATAGGTGAGAATTTCCATTTACAAAATTATCTAGGTTCACATGAGATAGATGGTAGTGAAGAGGGCTATGTTTTCCGTGTCTGGGCACCCCATGCTGAAAATGTTCAGGTGATTGGTGACTTTACAGGATGGTTTGACGAACCCTTAGACATGGTTAAAAATCATATTGGTGTTTGGGAGGTAACGTCAGACCTCCCAGAAGAAGGTCAGCTTTATAAGTTTTTGGTTAAGCGCAAGGGTGGTCAAGTGGTCGAAAAAATGGATCCTTTTGCCACTTACTTGGAACCTAGACCAGGAACAGGAGCTGTGATTCGTAAAAAAGTTGACAAAAAATGGAAAGATGGCCTTTGGATGGGCCGTCGTAAGCGTTTAGGTTTTCAAAAACGTCCCGTTAATATTTATGAAGTTCACGCCTCTTCTTGGAAGTTAAAAGAAGACGGTCAACCATACACCTTTAAAGAACTCAAAGAAGAGTTGATTCCATACTTGGTTGAGATGAAATACACACATGTTGAGTTTCTTCCTTTGATGGCTCACCCTCTAGGGATGAGTTGGGGTTATCAACTGATGGGGTATTTCGCTTTTGAACACACCTACGGTACACCAGAAGAATTCCAAGATTTCGTTGAAGCTTGTCACCAAAATAACATTGGTGTTCTGGTAGACTGGGTTCCAGGGCATTTCACTCAAAACGATGATGCCTTAGCATACTTTGATGGAACGCCAACATTTGAGTATCAAGACCATGACCGTGCCCACAATTATCGTTGGGGAGCCTTGAATTTTGATTTAGGAAAAAATCAAGTACAGTCTTTCCTTATCTCAAGTGCACTTTATTGGATTGAAAATTATCATATCGATGGTATCCGTGTAGATGCTGTATCTAATATGCTCTATTTGGACTACGATGAAGGTCCATGGCTACCAAATAGGGAAGGTGGAAATCGAAACTTAGAAGGCTATGGCTTCCTACAAAAATTGAACCGTGTCGTTAAAGAACGTCATCCAGGTGTTATGATGATTGCTGAAGAATCAACGGCAGCAACACCAATTACTCAGCCTATTGAAGAAGGTGGTCTAGGCTTCGACTTCAAATGGAACATGGGTTGGATGAATGATATTCTTAAGTTCTACGAAGAAGATCCAGTTTATCGTCAGTATGATTTCAATCTTATGACCTTCAGCTTCATGTACTGTTTCAATGAGAATTATGTCCTACCATTCTCACATGACGAAGTAGTACACGGTAAAAAGAGCATGATGCATAAGATGTGGGGCGATCGCTACAATCAATTTGCCGGCCTACGTAATCTCTATACTTATCAGCTTTGCCACCCAGGTAAAAAGTTGTTGTTCATGGGTTCTGAATTTGGCCAATTCCTAGAATGGAAGTATGACTACCAATTGGAATGGGTGAACCTTGAAGATAAATTGAACCAACAAATGCAAGAATTTACTAGCTTTGCTAATGGTTTCTATAAAGACCATCGAGCATTGTGGCAGATAGATGATTCGTACAGCGGTTTGGAAATCATTGATGCTGATAACCGTGCTGAAAGTGTTCTGTCATTCATTCGTTGGAGTGAAAAGGGTGAGTTCTTGGTATGTGTCTTCAACTTGGCACCAGTAGAGCGTAGAAACTTCACCATTGGATTACCAGTAGCGGGTATCTACCAAGAAGTTCTTAACACTGAAATGGAAGAATTTGGTGGTGTTTGGAAAGAAGGAAATCCTAATACGAAGACGAAAAAATCTAAGTGGAAGGATTATGAAAATACCCTTACCTTCACTTTGCCTGCACTTGGTGCAAGTATCTGGCGTGTGAAACGTCGTCTAAAATAACATTTTTAGTAAGGCTTTAGTTTTGCTATTATCGTGGAACGTAACAATAGCTTTATATTTATAATTTGTCATACTCAACTTCGTGAAAGAAAAACGTTAATAAGGAGTTTTATCCATCGCCGTCTTTCTCTTCAAACGATTAGAGGCCAAAACTAATTGGAGGAATTTACATGAAAAATGAAATGTTGGCTTTGATTCTTGCCGGTGGGCAAGGAACTCGTCTTGGGAAATTGACCCAAAGCATTGCCAAACCTGCGGTACAATTTGGTGGTCGCTACCGTATCATTGACTTCGGTTTGTCTAACTGTGCCAACTCTGGCATTAACAATGTTGGTGTTATTACTCAGTACCAACCATTGGCTTTGAACAGTCATATTGGTAATGGGTCAAGTTGGGGCTTGGATGGTGTAAATTCTGGTGTTTCGATTCTTCAACCATATTCTGCAAGTGAAGGAAACCGTTGGTTTGAAGGAACTAGCCATGCCATCTACCAAAACATTGATTATATCGACACTATCAATCCTGAATATGTCCTTATCTTGTCTGGTGACCATATCTACAAAATGGACTATGATGAAATGCTAGAATCACATAAGGATCATAATGCTAGTCTTACGGTAGCTGTATTAGATGTACCACTTAAAGAAGCAAGTCGCTTTGGTATCATGAATACTGATGCAAATAATCGCATTGTAGAATTTGAAGAAAAACCAGAACATCCAAAATCTACGAAAGCATCAATGGGTATTTACATCTTTGACTGGAAACGTCTACGCAACATGTTGGTATCAGCAGAAAAAGGTGGCATTGAAATGTCAGACTTTGGTAAACATGTTATTCCTGCTTACTTGGAAACTGGTGAAAGTGTTTATGCTTATGAATTTTCAGGCTATTGGAAAGATGTCGGTACTATCGAATCCCTTTGGGAAGCAAATATGGAATACATTTCACCAGAAAATGCTTTGGATAGCCGTAACCGCCAATGGAAGATTTACTCACGTAACATGATTGCTCCACCAAACTTCTTTGGTGAACATGCCCATGTTGAGGATTCCCTTGTAGTCGACGGTTCATTAGTTGATGGAACAGTTAAACATTCTGTCCTTTCAACCAATGCTCAAATTCGTGAAGGTGCTGTGGTTGAAGATTCAGTAATCATGAGTGGTGCAGTCATTGCTAAAGGTGCAAAAATTAAACGTGCCATTATCGGTGAAGGAGCACACATTTCTGAAGGCGTTGAAATTGACGGAACAGAAGAAGTGCAAGTCGTAGGATACAATGAAGTAGTGGGGGTACCAAAAGATGAAGATTGATAAATATTCTGCAATTCTAGGAAATACCGTAGGGTATCATGACATGGATGGTTTGACGGCACACCGTCCTATTGCCAGCCTACCATTTGGTGGAAAATATCGCCTCATCGACTTCCCTCTCTCTAATTTGGCTAATGCTGGTATTCGTAGCGTCTTTGGTATCTTCCAAAACGAAAACATTAGCTCAGTTTTTGACCACATTCGTTCTGGTCGTGAGTGGGGCTTGTCTACTCTCTTGAGTCACTACTACCTTGGTATTTACAATACTCCTGTTGAAAGCTCAACTGTTGATGAGGAGTACTACCGTCAAATTTTGACTTATTTGAAACGTTCAGGATCAGATCAGACTGTAGTATTATGAAGGTGGAAAACTTGATTAAGGTCAATGTTAACCAATACATCACTGTTAAGTGCTACAGTCTGATCTGATCCTACGTTTTTAATAAGTCAAAATTTGACGGAACAGAAGAAGTGCAAGTCGTAGGATACAATGAAGTAGTGGGGGTACC
>OFCR01000407.1_pt1 | contig 10786 bp, 9 predicted proteins | sample 1520881 | NCBI WGS metagenome assembly OFCR01 (sample SAMEA2699032, study PRJEB24076) | metagenome | biome: Human gut stool | place: Spain | collected 2012-09-23
AACCATCCAGGGCGATGAACTGCGCGTCTCCTCCAAGTCTCGCGACGATCTGCAGGACGTCATCGCCATGCTCAAGTCCGCCGACCTCGACGTCGACCTCCAGTTCGTCAACTACCGCTAAGCTCATACACTCCCCCGTCCGCTGGGGGTGAGGGGAGGGGCTAGAAGCCGAAATGCAAAAATCCTCGGGGTGGCTACTTTCACAGTAGTCGCCCCGAGGATTTTTTGTCTGCCGACCCATCATCGCGAGTCACAATCGTCACGCCAAGTCATCTTCCGGCTCAGCGGGTTTATTGGAAAGACCAGGCGGGCCGAACGGTCCAGTACTGGGAACGGTCTAATACTGACCCATTTCACGAGCCATCTGCTGCAGACGCGCAATGCGCTGATCCATCGGAGGATGGGTCGACATCACATTCTGCAGGGAACCGAAAGGGTTCGCAATCATCATGGCGCTTGCAGCCTGGGTGCTACGGTCGTCCGGATTCATCGGGTATAGAGAGACGCCGCGCTCAAGCTTATTCAGAGCGGAGGCCAGGGCGATGGGGTCGCGAGTCAGGCGTGCGCCATCCTCGTCCGCGTCATACTCGCGGGTGCGACTAATCGCCATCTGAATCACCTGGGTGGCAATCGGGGCCAGCATGGCAATCACAAACGCCGCGAGGGGGTTGGCTCGGTTATCGTCGCGGTTCGAGCCGCCGAACATCGCGCCAAAAGAAAGCACCTGGGCAATCATGCCAATAATGGAGGCAATGCCCGCGGCCACAGAGGACGTGAGGATATCGCGGTTGTACACGTGCATGAGCTCGTGGCCGAGCACGCCGCGCATCTCGCGCTCATCCAGCAGCTGCAGAATACCCTCGGTGCAGCACACGGCCGCATTCTGCGGATTACGTCCAGTTGCAAAAGCATTCGGAGTCATCGTGGGGGCCACGTAGAGGCGCTGGCCAGCAGTACGCGAGAGCTCCTCCACAATGTCATAAAGCACCGGCACCTCATCACGAGTGACCGGGTAAGCATTCATCGAACGCAAAGCCAGCTTATCGGAGTTCCAATAGGTGTACGCGATGCCGCCCAGGCTCAGCAGGCCCATAATCCAGATGAAAGCCGAGGATTTAAAGGCTGCCGACAGCAGACCGCCGATGAGCAGCATAAGGCCCACCATAGACCCCATAAGCAGGGTGGTCTTAAGGCCATTGTGGTGACGATGCATGAGGAACCTCCTGAGCTCCAAAGTGCGGATAGACAGCGCGGTAGACCGCGCTTGACTCTTCAGAATACGACCGCGGCCCGCCGGGCGCATCCCCAAAAGCGGCAGATTCACCCAGAGCGTCAGAACGGGGCAGGACGGCTAGGGTATAGCCCCGGGGATAGTCACGAGCGGCACCTGCTCCAGAACCTGCGCGGTTGCGGTAGGAAAGATACCCAGTATGAGGATGGTGCCGTAGGCTCCCAGAAAGATAATGAAGAGCAACCCCAGCATAATTTGCCCCTCCAGGTCGAATCCTGACCTGACGCTACGGTAGTGGGCGTAGAGAACGGGAGTTACAAGGGGCGCACCAAAGAGCAGAACCATCAGCAGGATATAGATGGGGTTCGTGAAGTTGTAGACCACGTTCGTACCCTCCCCGGTGGTTCCTTGACGGTTTATCGGTCGCGCCTTCATTGCGCGGTCCTTCGTTCCCGATTGTACGGCATCGGTCGTCGCAGGAACGGGAGATACCACCAGTTCCTCGAGGACTGGAAAGAGGACGGAAAATGGTGAGCCGCTGCTGAGTCCCCCTAAGGATTTATTATGAATTCATAATAATATAATGATGAATTCCTCATAATAACGTGTAGAATGGGACCATGACCGACGTACACAACACCACAGACGTTAAGACAACCTCCATCCCAGAACAACAAACAGCCGGCCCCGGATGCGCCCACCTCACCGGACTGCCAGTCCCCTCCCCCATGAGCGACGAACAGCTCGAGGAAGCCTGGACCACCGGCCTACGCGCCCGAGGACGCCGCGTCACCAAGCAACGACTCGCCGTACTCCACGCAGTGCAGGACCACCCGCACTCCACCGCAGAAACCATTGTGCAAGCCGTACGCGAGCGCATCCCCGCCATTACAGTCCAGTCCGTTTACGTCATTCTCGCGGACCTGACCGACATCGACCTGCTCCGCAAGTTCGAACCGCCCGGAACCCCCGCCTTGTACGAAACCCGCACCGGCGACAACCACCACCACGCCTTCTGCGTACGCTGCGGCAAGGTTGAGGACGTCGACTGCGCCGTGGGCTCAGCCCCCTGCCTGACCCCCAGCGATTTCCACGGTATGGCCCTCTTCAGCGCCGACGTTCTCTACCAGGGCGTCTGCACCGACTGCCAGACCGAAGAAGAAGCCAAACTCGCTCGTGCCCAGCGCGAGGCAGCAGCCCACCTGCTGGGTAGCTAACCGTTACATGCAGCGAAGCCCCGCATCCTGCACGTCGGACGGATTCAGGGCACACCCACCTATTAACACAGCTGACCGCTAGAAACGACCATCAGGTCGCCGCTAGCGGTCAACTGTTTTAACAATGCCGAAGCTACATGCCGGGACGAGGCTGGGAACCCACAATCTCCAGCAACTCGCGAATCTGCTGAGCGCTCAACACAGTCGAAGGGTTAATAGCGTTCACCTTCACACCCGGGGCACCAATCTCTAGGGCATAGCGCAGAATCTCCAGGGCGTTCGCCGAACGCACCTCAATATGCGGGTCCAGCGCCGCAATCTCAATCGGTGAGGTGAAGACCAGCAAATTCTGTGGGTTGCCGTTCTCATCGGGATCGAACACAACCGAGGAACCCGAAGGGTCGTTCGGGTCCACGCCCACCAGCAACACCGAGGCAGGAGATACCAGCGAACCCAGCAGCATCTGCATGTTGTCCTGGGTCAGCGCCATCTTCGCGCCATCGTTACGGGGAGAAGTCACAATCCACTGCACCTGCGCACGCTCAATGTAGCACTCATGATCGGTTCCGGGATCAACCACGATCAGGTCAAGCGCCTCATTCGCGAGGAAATCCATGAAGACCTTCATCGCGGGCTCGCGCAGAATCAGCTCTTCACCCTCGGACTCCTGGCGCACATAGCTCTTGCCCACATGCTCCGAGGACGAGAAGACGCACAAAGCCTGCATGCCGGTCTCCGGCATACGAATCACCTGGTGGGTCAGCACGGATTCGGGGCCCATCGGGTCAGTCTCCGAAGGAATCAGCAGCGAACCGGTTGCATCCAGCAGGACGTCGCCGCCAAGCATCGTGCGCACCACGTTAATGAGGGTGCGCTCCTGCACATCGTTGCGGAAGGTCTGCAGAGCAGACACCAGATAAGGGTTCGGAATCTCGTGCTCGCTCAAACCCAGAGCAGCTGCAGCCGAGTGGCGGGCCCGACCCTCCATGCGTTCGCGGGCCCACTCGGGCACACGGGAGGCGTCACGCGGGTACTCAGCCAGATGCTCACGCACGTCCGTGGCGGTCAGGGTTCCCTCGTTCTTCCAGTTATCCGGTTCGTCGTCACGGTTGTACGATGCCCCCACACTGAACTGCGGGTTAGGCCAGCCGGTAGCCGCCACCACGATAGATGCGGTGAACCAGGTGCCACGATTACCGTCATAGGCTGCACGTTGCAGCTTGCGCACCTCAGCGATAATGGGCGAACCCTCTTTGAGAGGGCCAACCGTACCGATATACTCCTCGCCGTCACGGAATTCGCGTACTCGCACAAAAATCTGCCCCGCGAGAGGCTTCACGTCGAGTACCATTTCGCTCCAGCCGGGATCGGCGTTCACAACGTCGAGTAGCCAGCTACCAATGTTATTGAGCGCATCCTGGATGCGCGCAGCGCGGCTACTCATCTCGGTGAGGCGGGGTTCAGTCATGTGTTTATACATCCTTGAGTGTTGAATTACGGCGCGGCGGAGTGCATCCGTGATTGCATGTGAAAAATCTATAGGCTTGCAGTGGTGCCGGAAAAAGCCGCTCCCTTCGATTCTAACGAACGTGCCAGCTCCACGGTGATAATTTACGCCGAAAGATGTATGTGCACTCTCTCCTCAGCACTCCACAAAGGCCGGGATTGGGCCCGCTGTCGACCTCGAAAAGAGTTCGTACCAAAGTCTGCGGCCGTCCCCGGGGAGCACAGTGCGTCCTCAGTCCCCGGAAAGAGCGCCCGAAACGGGGGATACACGGCAGATACACCCTCAAAAGGTTGATAATCTTAAATCATGACGAATTCTCTGCAGGACCTTATCGACGCATCGATTTTTATCTCCACCGAGTACCAGGCTCGACTCGCCGAGCTCGTGGGTACCTCCGAGTGGAACGTGGACTTCACTTCTCAGTCCCTGGACTTTGAGACCACTCCCCCGATTTCGCTCAAGCCGCACCTGCTGGGCACCGAATCCGAAAACCGCGGCACCTGGATTTGGTCCTGGCAGCAGCTGGGCTACTTCCCCGACTCCGTGGTTTCCGCAGCCATTCAGGCACGCGAAGCTGGCGAACGCAACAGCCTGGTCGAGCTGACCACCGACGAGCTTCCCCTCTCGGAGTCCCTGGCCCGCCGACTCACCCTGGCCACCAAGACCCTGAGCGGCCTCTACGCCCACTACCCGCTACCCGCCGGTGCCGGCGTACGCGCGTGGACCCTGCTGGAGGGCCACGAGCTGACCCTCGAGGCCCCCACGTACAAGGGCATCGGCCGCGTTATTGCAAAGACCCTGCAGAGCGAAGAGATTCACAACCAGGTTCTGGCGGTGGACTCCTACGCCCAGCAGCGCGGCTTCCACATCGCCTGGGATACCGAAGCCACCGCCGTGCTGACCGCAACCGATGGCGCCCTGCGCCTGTGGTTCGACGACGGCCGTATTAGCGGTATTGAGCAGGCAGATCCCCAGGTCGGCCCTGAGGTTCTGGAGCAGTGCGCCGCCGCCGCTGCCCAGCGCCGCGAGTCGCTCGCAGCTACCCGCACCGAGATTGAGCGCATCGCCGCCGCTGAGGCTGCCGCCCAGAGCGCCCAGCGTGAGCAGGAGGCCGCCGAACGCGCCGCCGCCCGTGCTGAGGCCGAGGCTGAGCGCGCCGTCCAGATTGCGGAGCACGCACCGGTTGCAGACACCGATGAGACCCCCGCCGCTGAGGTTTACGAGGCACCCGTCGCCGAGGCTCAGCCCGCCCCGGCAGAACAGCCCATCGAGGAACACGAGCCCGAGCAGGCCCGCGTCTACACCGACGCCTCGATTGGCGCCGAGGACGAGCAGTACCCCGAGGTTCACGAGGCATCCGCAGAGCAGGCACCTGCCGAGCAGCCCGTTGAAGAACCCGCAGCTCACGAGGCACAGGGCGAGTACACCGAAGAAGAAATCGCCGAGTATGTGGAGCCAATCCACAACGCCGGCGATGCTCCCGATCTGGCTGCCGAGCACGAAGAAGCCGCTCACGAGGAGTACGAGCGTCAGCACTTCGAGGAGCGCCGCGAGGAAGAGCAGCAGAAGCCCGAGCCCAAGAAGAAGGGCTTCTTCTCTCGCTTCTTCGGCCTCTAAACCGAATACGCAACACCCCGTCAGGCGCGGTATCCTCGTGGTACCGCGCCTGTGGCGTCAGTAGCGGAGTTCAAGCCGCTACCTAAGCAGGTGGCGCTCATCAACGAATAAATATCAAGAAGAACGTAACCGAAGAATGAGGTCAGGCAGAGAAACTATGTCAGAGACGCAGAAACACGCCACCCGTAACGGGTTTATCACCATCGTCGGCACCTACCTCATCTGGGGCCTCCTCCCACTCTATTTCGTAGTCATGGCTCCGGCTGGGCCGATTGAAATTGTTGTGGCCCGAGTGGTCTTCTCCCTCGTCTTCTGCGCACTGCTACTACCGCTAGTGCGGGCAACTGCTGACTTCCGTCAAGCCCTGCGGAACCGCCGTGTCATGCTGGTGCTGACAGCGGCATCGTTCCTCATCTGCGCGAATTGGCTCATCTACGTGGTGGCGACGACGACCGGCCACACGATTGACGTGTCCCTGGGCTATTTCATTAACCCGCTGGTCTCCGTGGTATTGGGCGTTATTTTCCTGCAGGAGCGCCTGCGCGCCGCACAGTGGGTATCCGTCGCGATTTCCTGCATTGCAGTGCTCATGATGAGCCTCGTCTACGGGCAGGTGCCGTGGACCGGCCTGGGTGTGGCTTTCTCCTTCGGTATTTACGGTCTGCTCAAGGCGCGTGTCGCTCACGAGGTGAGCCCCATTGTTTCGCTCTCTCTTGAGACTCTGATTCTGGCCCCCTTCGGCGTTGCTGCGCTCTTCGTTCTCAACGCTCAGGGGCAGATGACCCTCTTCAGCGAGGGTGCCGGTCACTTCTGGCTTCTGGCTTCCACCGGTGTAGTTACCGTTGTGCCACTCATGCTCTTCGCGGCCGCAACCAAGGCCCTGCCGCTCTCGGTTATCGGCATGGTGCAGTATCTGGGCCCGACCATCCAATTCGTTCTGGCTATCACCGTGTTGCAGGAGCAGATGAGCCCCGATAAAGTGCTCGGCCTGAGCCTCATTTGGGTTGCGCTCATCGTCTTTACGGTGGATGCGCTACGCGCCTCCCGCTCCTACCGTGCCTCCGCGCTGTCGAACCCGGAAACCGGCATGATTCCGCTGGTCCAGGCTGAAAATGTACAGGCTGAGGACGTGCAGATTCTTCTAGAGGAGCAGGATCAAACCCCGCGGCCGAAGAACAAGTAGGGCTCTCGAGTTAGCTCGTTCAGCTCGCCTCACATCCACATAGAACGCAGTGATGCCCCACCAGCTATCAGCCGGCGGGGCATCACTATATATTGCTACGTTCTAGAGCTCGGAGCTCAGCGCTTCAGCCGATTCATCCAAGGCGTCCAGATCCGGATGGCGGTGCAGGTTCAGCATCGCCAGACCCAAGCCACCCCAGATGATCAGGATGGCCACAATCAGCATCACAATTGCAGAGATAGACATGAGGGCTCCTAACGGGTAATGGTCGAATCGACGTGGCCGTGCTCCACCTGACCGCCAATCACCGGCGGTGCCGGAGGCTCCTCAGCGGCACGGGACTTCTTCGACCAGGGCAAAAGAGAAACGATGATTGCGCCAACCAGCAGGAGCCCGCTCATACCCCAACCAAAGATTGCCAGCATATCTGCCGGGTAGCCCTCATACGGAGTCTGAATCAGCTTAATAACGCTCTGAATCAGGGAGTAGCCCAGAACCAGCGGGGTCACAACAGCCAGCAGGACCATCCAGATCTTACCGACCTTGATGGAGGAGTAGCGGTTCAGGTGCTCTGCCAGGGCGGGCAGAGCACGCACCAGGTAAGCCACAACGATAATGGCGCACAGGCCGGCAGCCAGGATACCGAAGAGGTTCACGAAGTTATCGAGAATATCCAGCACGTACAGGCCGGTCGTGGTCGGCATCAGCAGTAGCGAAATCAGAGCTATCGGAACAATCACCAGGACGGTGGAGAACAGGCGAGAGGTCGCAAACTTGTCCTGAATACCGGCAATAATCACCTCAAGAATCGAGATCAGAGAGGTGAAACCAGCAAAGAGCAGGGAGCCGAAGAAGAGGATACCGATCAGCACGCCGCCGGGCGCCTGAGAAATAATGGTCGGGAACGCGATGAACGCCAGACCAATACCGCTAGTTGCCACGTCGCTGACCTGGGTGCCTGCAGCATGTGCCATAAAGCCCAGAGCAGAGAACACACCAATGCCTGCCAGAAGCTCGAAACCAGAGTTCGCGAAACCAACCACAGCACCGGAACCGGTCAGGTCAGTCTTAGGCTTCAGGTACGAGGAGTAGGTAATCATAATGCCGAAGCCGATGGACAGGGAGTAGAAGATCTGGCCGTAGGCAGCAACCCATACCTCAGGGTTAGCCAGGGAGGCCCAGCTGGGGGTAAACAGCGCGTTCAAACCGTCAGCAGCACCGGGCAGGGTCAGAGAATAAATCACCAAACCGACAAACATAATCACCAGCAGCGGGATAAAGATAATGTTTGCCGCACCCACACCCTTCTGCACGCCCAGAGCCATCACAGCCAGCAGGACGCCCCAGACGATGACCATGGGAATCAGGACATTCATGTTGAAGTCCAGGGAGACACCGGGGGTGTCTGCAACCTTCAGGAACTCACCCTGGAAGAATGCCTTCGGGTTATCGCCCCACGCGTTGGTGAAGGAGAAAACCATGTAACGCAACGACCATGCCACAATAGCGGCATAGTAGATAGCGATGACGAAGTTAATGCCCATGTGCCACCAGCCGATGAACTCGGTCTTACGGTTCAGGCGACGGAAAGCCAGCGGGGACGATGCACGCGCACGGTGACCAATCGCGTAGTCAAAGAACAGGAAGGTCAGGCCGGCGGTCAGCAAGGCGACAATATAGGGGATCATGAAGGCGCCGCCGCCGTTGTCGAATGCGATGTAGGGGAAACGCCAAATATTGCCCAGACCAACGGCAGAACCGATGGCCGCGAAGATAAAGACGCGGCGGCTGGAGAAGCCTTCGCGCTTCACAGGCGCCTTAGGGGTAGATGCTCCCATTGTTGTAAACCTCGAATGTGTGGGGACGCGGATGGTTGGTGCGAGGGGAACCGCGGGTTGGCGGGACTTGCTCGCGTCCAAAAAAGCGACGGCCCGTCCAACGCGGGGTGGGAGGGAGAGCCGTCGGAGCCCAAAACGTGGTGGCACGCTTTAGACATGACTCTCAGGTTTACCTTAAAGAATGAGAACCGGTCAAGAAATTCCCACACAACCCCACCATACGAAATATCGGAACCCTGTTCAAAAAATTTATGGGCCACATTTCTGCCCACAGATACGCCGTGAGGCCTCGCCCGTCCACTAGGACGGGCGAGGCCTCACGCTCAAGAATCAGAAGGCAAACCTTCGAAGCAATTAGCCCTCGCGGTGAACCACGGCGTGGGCAAAGGATTCCAACGCCGCCTTCGCAGTGGACTCAGGCAACGGAGCAATCGCGGCAATGGCACGATCAGCCCAGTCGTATGCAATCTGCCAGGCTTCCTGGGTAACCGGGTGGGCGGCGAGCGCCTCCACCGCAGTCTCCAGCGCCTCGTCAGAGCTGAGGTCTGCATCCAGCAGGGCGCGTACCTCGCGGGCAGACTCGTCACCGGCCGCCACCGCACGGTCCAACAGAATAGTCGGCAGGGTCGGAACGCCCTCTCGCAGGTCAGTGCCGCGGGTCTTACCGCTGGTCTTGCCGTCGCTCACGATATCAATCACGTCATCAGCCAGCTGGAAGGCCACACCGACCAGCTCACCGTAGGTCTTGACCATCGAGATGACCTCCTCGGAAGCCCCCGAAAGCAGGGAACCATACTCACCGGCGGCAGCAATCAGAGAGCCGGTCTTGCCCTCAATGACGGCGATGTAGTGGTCAAGCAGGTCCTGGCCCTCGCGCGGGCCGGTGGTTTCAAAAAGCTGGCCGAGTACCAGGCGCTCGAAGGTCTGGGACTGAATCTTCATCGGGCGGGTACCCAGCTCAGAGACCAACAGGGAGGCGCGGGAGAAGATCAAGTCACCGGTCAGAATCGCCACCGAGTTACCCCAAATCATCTGGGCGCTGTCCACGCCGCGGCGCTTGGGAGCGTCGTCCATGACGTCGTCGTGGTAGAGGGTTGCCAGGTGGGTCAGTTCCACCACCACGGCGGCCTCAATGACCTCGTCGTTAATCTCGCCGTCCACGGCGGCCGAGAGCAGGGCCAGCAGCGGACGCACACGTTTGCCCCCGGCCAGAAGCAGGTGGCGGGAGGCGACATCGGCCAGGTGGTCGGTCTGGGCAATGGCCTCACCCAGGCGCTCCTCAATACGTGCAAGGGAGGAGAGAATCTGCGGACCCAGCTTGGGATCTGCGGCAATCAGTTCAAAGCCCGCGGGAAGCTTCAAATCGAGGTCTCCCAGCAGGTCGGTGGCGGCGATGGGCTGCTCTGCGTTGGTCACGGTGTCTTCTATCTTCTTGGTGTTTTCTGGCGTGCCGCCCCTCGGTAGGTCCTATCGGGGCGACGCGAAAACGGTGCGGTGGGTATGTCGGGGTGGTGTGAACGTTATGCGTTGGGTCCTGCGGGCTTGAAACCGCGGTGAATGGCGACGATACCGCCGGTCAGGTTGCGGTACTGCACCGAGGCGAATCCCGCCTCCTTGAACTTTTCGGCCAGCGCCTGCTGATTGGGCCAGGCGATAATCGATTCGGCGAGGTACTCGTAGGACTCGGGGTTAGAGGAGATTGCGCGCGCGATCGGCGGGATTGCCTTCATGATGTAGTTCTTGTACACCGCGCCGAAGGGGGCGAAGGTCGGAGTCGAGAACTCAAGAATCACGATGCGCCCGCCGGGCTTGAGCACGCGATAAATCTCGCTCAGTGCCTTGGGGTAGTCTGCGACGTTGCGCAGGCCGTAGGACATGGTGACCGCGTCGAAGGTATCGTCTTCGAAGGGCAGGGCGGTGACATCGGCCTGCACGAAGGTCATATCGGGACGACGGCGACGACCAACGTCCAGCATGCCCTCGGAGAGGTCGGCGGCGATGACATCTACGCCGGCATCCGCGAAGGGTTCGGAGGAGACGCCGGTGCCTGCTGCTACATCCAGTACTTTCTGGCCGGGGTGTGCATCGACGGCGGCAACGGCCTGCTTACGCCAGTAGATGTGCTGGCCAAGGGAAAGGATGCCGTTCATCAGATCGTATCGTTCGGCGACGGTATCGAACATTGCGGCGATG
>OFCR01000408.1_pt1 | contig 10727 bp, 8 predicted proteins | sample 1520881 | NCBI WGS metagenome assembly OFCR01 (sample SAMEA2699032, study PRJEB24076) | metagenome | biome: Human gut stool | place: Spain | collected 2012-09-23
CTGTGAGTGCTTGTCTGTGTGTAGGGGCCGGGGCCCCGAGTATGAGGAGGGGGCTTCTCCGGTGAGCGGGGAGGTCCCGAAAGGCAGGCTATCCGATAAGTGCTCTAGGATAAAGTGCTCTAGGATAAGCTTCCTAGTCGAAGGAACGGTTCGCCTCAAAAACCAGCACCGGGGCGGCCTGCACCTTCCCGCGCTGCTTCTTGTTCTCCAGCAGGGCCACCAGGGTACCGTCAGGGGCGAAACCGGCCACAATACCCTCAACGCTGGCGTGCTGAATCGCGCCCTGATCATCGGCGCTCGCGTGGGTGGAGCGCTTGACCACGGTGCCATCGCCGCTGGGGGCGATGCGACGCCCGTAGGAGATGTCGCTCGCCTCGGCCGCACTGAGCTCGCGGGCCCCGAAAATACGGCGGGCGGCCTCTTCCAGAGGTAGCAGGGGCAGGTCATCGAGGGGCCCCTCGCAAGCCTCGCGACGTGCAGTCAGCTCGGCCAGGTCGGCCGCATCCTGCAGGTGTACCGCACCCACGCGGGTTCGGCGTAGCGCCGTCAGGTGCCCGCCCGTTCCCAGGGCCTTACCCAAATCGCGGGCCAGGGCACGAATGTAGGTACCCGATGAGCACGAAACCGTAACCTTACAGTCCACAACGGGAACCGAGGTCTCTACGCGCTCCCCCTCGCTCCGGAGGTCCTCGACAACGTACTCGGCGAAGCCGGCAGTCACGGAATGTACCGTGAACTCGTCTATGGTCACCGGGCGGGCGGGAAGCTTGACGTCCTCGCCACCGCGCACGCGCGCGTAGGAACGCACTCCGTTGATCTTGATGGCAGACACCGCAGAGGGAACCTGCATGATGTCGCCGCGCAGGCCGGCCACCGCCTCCAGGATGCGCGCACGCATCTGCTCAGGGTCAACGGCGGTCAGGGCCTCCACGGCCTCGGGGTGGGCGGCGGTGTGCTCGCCTTCGGCGTCCTCGGTCAGCGTCTCGATGCCCAAGCGAATCGTGGCGTCGTAGGTCTTGTCCTGGCCGACCAGGTAGGTCAGCAGCTTCGTCGCCTTGTTCACGCCCAGAATCAGCACGCCGGTCGCGGCCGGATCCAGGGTACCGGCGTGGCCGACCCGCCGAGTTCCGGCGATGCGGCGCATCCGCGAAACCACGTCGTGGCTGCTCATCCCGGCGGGCTTATCGATAACCATCAGGCCCGAGGGGCCCTGGGGCTGCTTCTTGGCCACTTAGGCGTCCTCGTCCGCTTCGGCCTCGTCCTTCTTGTAGGGGTCGGCGTCGCCAGCGTACTGCGCGCCCTCGGCGGCGGCGGCCAGCTTGGCGTCGCGCTCGCGGGTCTCACGTAGCAGGGACTCAATGTGGAAGGCGTTCTCGGGCACCTCGTCGGCCACGAAGGTCAGGGTCGGGGTCAGGCGCGCGGTGATGTTCTTGCCCACCTCCGAACGCAGAATACCCTTGGCTGATTCGAGGGCCTTCTTGGTGTTGGCGGCGTCCTCTTCGGAGCCGAGCACGGTGTAGTAAATGGTTGCGTGCTGCAGGTCGTTGGTCACGCGAGCATCGGTGACGGTCACGAAGCCGAGGCGGGGGTCCTTCACTCGACGCTCGAGGGCCTTCGCCACGATGACCTTGATGCGGTCGGCAAGTCGTGCCGCGCGGGCTGCGTCAGCCATGTGTCTCTCCTTGTCTGCGGTTGATGGGGGCCGCCCGATTCCCGGTTGATTCCGGTTGTTAGTTCCGAAGCATTCCGAAGCGGGCTGGGCGGGATACCTCAAGATGTCGGCACCTCGAGGCTGTAATGCTAGATACAAAAATTCTAGGGGTTGAGGGCAGGATGCGGAAAGCGCCCGCCCCCGCTCCCCCGCTCGTGGGCCTCCGGTCACGAAACCGGGTACCTGCGGGCGGGGTGCGGGTCACGGGCGCATCGGTATGGGAGCCTTAGACGCGCGGCTTCTCGCGCATCTCCCAGGTCTCGATAATGTCGCCTTCCTTGATGTCGTTGAAGGAGCCGAGGCCAATACCACACTCGTAGCCTTCGCGGACCTCGGTAGCATCGTCCTTGAAGCGACGCAGCGACTCGATGGTGAGGTTGTCCGCCACCACGGAGCCGTCGCGCACCAGGCGTGCCTTGGCGTTGCGCTTGATGATGCCGTTCTTGACAATCGAACCTGCGATGTTGCCCCACTTGGAGGAACGGAAGACCTCGCGAATCTCTGCCGAGCCGAGCTCCACTTCCTCGTATTCGGGCTTGAGCATGCCCTTGACGGCCTGCTCGATGTCTTCGATCGCACGGTAGATGACCGAGTAGAACTTCATCTCGACACCCTCGCGGTCGGCAAGTTCTGCCACGCGCTCTGCCGGGCGGACGTTGAAGCCGATGATCACCGCGTTGTCCACGGTTGCCAGGTTCACGTCGTTCTGGGTAATAGCACCCACACCGCGGTGGATGACGCGCAGCTGAACCTCGTCGCCACCGGCGTCGATCTTCATCAGGGACTCTTCCAGCGCTTCCACAGCACCGGAGACGTCACCCTTAATAATCAGGTTCAGGGTATCCATCTTGCCCTCGGCCACGGCGGCGTCGAAGGACTCCAGGGTGACGCGCTTGCGACGCTTAGCCAGCTGGGCGTTACGGTCGGCTGCCTCACGCTTCTCAGCGATCTGACGAGCGGTGCGCTCTTCCTCGGTGGAGAGGAAGGTGTCACCTGCGCGCGGCACGGTGGACAGACCCAGCACCTGCACGGGGCGGGACGGACCAGCTTCCTTCACGGCCTGGCCGTTCTCGTCGAACATTGCACGAACACGACCGTGAGCCACACCGGCCACAATAGCGTCACCGACGCGCAGGGTACCGGACTGCACCAGGACGGTGGAGACCGCACCGCGGCCCTTGTCCAGGTTGGCTTCGATGGCCACGCCGCGGGCTTCCTTGTTCGGGTTAGCGGTCAGCTCGAGCACGTCGGCGGTCAGGGTGACTGCCTCCAGCAACTCGTCGATGTTGGTACCGTTGCGAGCGGAGACGTCCACGAACATGGTGTCGCCACCGTACTCTTCGGGAATCAGACCGTACTCGGTCAGCTGGCCACGAATCTTCTCCGGAGACGCACCTTCCTTATCGATCTTGTTCACAGCAACCACGATCGGCACGTTAGCTGCCTGTGCGTGGTTCAGTGCTTCGACGGTCTGGGGCATAACACCGTCATCCGCTGCGACCACGAGGATTGCCACGTCGGTGACCTTCGCACCGCGGGCACGCATAGCGGTGAACGCCTCGTGACCGGGGGTATCGATGAAGGTAATCGCGCGGTCTTCACCCTCAACGGTGGTGTGGACCTGGTATGCACCAATGTGCTGGGTAATGCCGCCGGCCTCACCCTCAATGACGTTGGTGTGGCGGATGGCATCCAGCAGGCGGGTCTTACCGTGGTCGACGTGACCCATGACGGTCACAACCTCAAGAACGTCCTCGCCCTCAGCCTCAAGCTCTGCCTCGAGGTTGATATCGAAGGACTCGAGCAACTCGCGCTCCTCATCCTCCGGGGAAACAACCTTGACAACGTAACCCAGCTCAGCACCCAGCAGCTCGAAGGTGTCCTCATCGAGAGACTGAGTCTGGGTAGCCATCTCGCCCAGGTGGAAGAGCACCGTAATCAGCGAGGCCGGGTTTGCGCCAATCTTCTCAGCGAAGTCCATGATGGATGCGCCGCGACGCAGACGAACCTCGGTCGAGCCGTCGCCGCGAGGAACAACCACGCCACCGGGTGCCGGTGCATTCAGCTGCTCCTGCTCGTGGCGGCGAGCTGCCTTCGACTTGCGGCCCTTACGCTTGGAACCGCCGCGACCGAAAGCGCCCTGGGCGTTACCGCGACCGCCGGGGCCGGGACGACCCGGACCGCGGTTGAAGCCGCCGTTACCGCGACGTGCGCCGCCGCCGTTACCGCCACCGTTGTTGGAACCGGATGCGCCGCCGCCCACGTTGGATACCTTCGGCATCATCGAGGGGTTCGGGCGTGCACCACCGGACGGACGCGGTGCGCCGGGACGTGCGCCACCTGCGGGGCGGGGACCGCCGTTACCACCGGGACGTGCACCGCCCGCGGGACGGGGGCCGCCGTTACCACCGGGACGGGGGCCGCCGTTGCCACCGGAGCGCGGGCCGCCGTTGCCGCCGGAGCGTGCGTTGCGTGCCGGGCGGGGACCGCCGGAACGCTGGGAATCGTTGCGCTTCATGCCCTGCTGGGGTGCGAAGGGGTTGTTACCGGGGCGCGGGCCGGGCTTGGGGCCGGGCTTCGGAGCGGCGGGCTTGGGGCCGGGCTTCGGAGCGGCCTCGGGGCGGGCCATACCCTGTTGCGGGGCGAAGGGGTTGTTGCCAGGGCGAGGGCCACCGGGCTTGGGTGCTGCAGACTTTGCGGCCGGCTTCGGAGCGGCCGGCTTGACGGCGGGCTTCGCTGCGGGCTTGGGAGCCGACTGTGCGGCTGCAGGCTTGGGTGCTGCCGGCTTTGCGGCGGGCTTCGCGGCCGGCTTCGCTGCCTTGGCCTCTGCCGCGGGGGCGGACTGCTTAGCGGGGTACTCCGCACGTAGCTTCTTCAGCACCATGGGGTTCAGGGTGGAGGAGGAGCTCTTAACGAACTCGCCCATCTCCTTGAGCTTGGCGATAACTTCCTTGGAAGGTACGCCTACCTCTTTAGCAAACTCGTGTACTCGAGGCTGAGCCAAATTTTCTCCTATCCCGGTCCGCACCGGGATAGGTGCGGACTCTAATGTGTACGGGGTGCGCACCGAGAGGCGCGCCAATTCGTGAAGTTACCGGTGGGTGAGCACGGGAAGGTACTCATTTCGCGGCACTCATTAGATATCCATCAGTTTTCTGACTCGCTTTCAGATAAGAAGTCGTCAAACTCGTTGACTAACAGGGGCTATACGGTGCCGGGTGTGGCTTCTGGCGAGGACTCGCGCGCCGTCAGGACGGCTCGAATCTGCTCGCAACAGGCCTTCAGCGCGGCGGCGGGTACCGCCCTCTTGAAGGCGCGGGCCAGGCCGTTCTTCTTCTCAAGAGCGGCCACGCACGCTTCGCTCGGATGAATCCAAGCGCCTCGCCCGGGCATCGTTCCCGCGGTATCGGGCAGATAACGCGGGGTGCCGGCCTCCTCGGAGGCGGGCTGAACGCTCGCGATACGCAGCAGGTTTTGCCGTTCGTCGCGAGTGCGGCACCCAACGCAGGTGCGAATCGGGTGTTCCGGCTGAGCAGAGGCGTCGCTGGGGACCGCTTTGGTCACGGCTCTGCCCTCCTTAGATTCTGTCGGAGCCCGATACGGTGTGCGTTTAATGCCTGAGCCGGAGCGAATCCAGGGCGCGCGAGAGCGTCCGGGGTGTTCCGGCACATCTTAACAGTGTATCCCGTTTTTGAATCTTGTGGGTAAAAATGTGAGACAGGCGCAGGGTGCGGGGCCTCCCCCGGTACCCTGCGCCTGCCGCTTCTCCCGCGTTTCACGCGGATGGACGCTGGTATGCCTTACTCGGCGTCGGTTGCTGCCTCTGCCTTTTCGCCAGTCTGCTCGGCGGCGGCTTCCTCGGCAAGGCTACGTGCCACGCGTGCAGCGACCTCTTCCTCGGCACGCACCTGGGCGTACTTCGATTCGGAGAGAATGTCGATGCGCCAGCCGGTCAGCTTCGCGGCCAGACGGGCGTTCTGGCCCTCGCGGCCAATGGCCAGGGAGAGCTGGTCATCCGGAACCACAGCGCGGGCGGAGTACTCGCGCTGGTTCGCGATAATCACCTCGGTCACCTTGGCCGGGGACAGGGCCGAAGCAATGAAGGTAGCCGGGTCGGGCGAGTAGTCGACAATGTCAATCTTCTCGTCGTTCAGCTCGGCGGCCACGGCACGCACGCGGGCACCCATATCGCCGATGCAGGCGCCCTTAGCGTTGATAGTCGGGTTCTTCGCCGAAACGGCAATCTTCGAACGGTGGCCGGCCTCGCGGGCGATGGAGTTAATGGTGACCAGACCCTCGGAAATCTCGGGGACCTCGTGCTCAAACAGGCGCAGCACCAGGTTCGGGTGCGAACGAGAAACCACGATCGAAGGGCCCTTGGGGCCGCGGCGTGCCTCTACCAGGTAGGCGCGCAGACGGGTACCGTGCGGGTACTTCTCGCCGGGTACCTGCTCGTTAGCAGGCAGAACAGCCTCCACGGTGCCCAGATCAACCTGAACCATGCGAGGGTTGTTACCCTGCTGAACCACACCGGACACCAGGGTGCCCTCGCGGTCCTTGAACTCGCCCAGCACGGAGGCGTCCTCGGCGTCGCGCAGACGCTGGGACAGCACCTGGCGCACGGTGGCAGCAGCGATACGGCCAAAGTTGTTCGGGGTGTCGTCGAACTCATCGATCTTCTGGTTGTTCTCATCGAGCTCCGGGGCGAGAATCACGAACTCGCCGGTGGTGCGGTCGATGACGGCACGCGAACCCTTGATGGCCCCGGGCTGCTTCAGGTACGCGAGCAGCAGGGCGTTCTCAACCAGGGTGAAGAGCTCCTCCATGACGAGAGAGCGCTGCTTCGCCAATGCGCGCAGTGCGCCCAGGTCAATAGTTTTAATATCCTCCACGCTTTTCAGCCTTTCCCAGTTAGCACGGCGCCGGGACGCTCTCCGCGTCCCGGCTCCCGAACGGTATATACCCGGCACGGAACAGCCCGTGCCCGGAGCTTTAGTGTCTCTATTCTACCGGTTCAACCGGAGAATTGAAGTCAATTTCGACATGTGCAGAACCGATATTTTCCCACGCAACCAAAGCCGGTTCGTGGTACGACTCCTTCTGCCCCTTCTTGGTGTTCTTCTTCCGCGCCAGGACCGGACCCTCGTCCTGAACCTCGAGGAGGCGGGCCAGATACTCAGTGCCGTCGGGTGCGGTGACTGCAACCAAGCGGGTACGGGCACGATCCCAATGACGACGTTCCTTCAACGGGCGGGTTGCACCCGGCGAGGAGACCTCCAGCTCGTAGGGGAAGAACTCATCGTTGACATCCGCACGATCGAGAGCACCCGAAATCGCACCGGAAATCTCCGCGAGAGAATCCAACGACAGCGAATCGGTACGCTCAGCGGTGTAGTCCACCGTAATCTTCACGGTACAGTTCGCCGCCGGACCCGAAATCTTTAGACCCTCCAGCACGAGCGAGAACTCCGTAAGGACGGGGGCAATCGCCTCGGCGACCTCCTCCTCGCGAATCGGTCGGGTGCCCACACGCACTGGCGCCTCCACCACCGGCTCACGCTCGGCGCGGGTGCGCGAGGTATTCACACCGTTCGCAACGCGGGATGCGGCGCGACGAGCGCGCGCATTGGGGGCGCTCTTCTTGGTTCCGGAACGCTTCGGCTTATACGCCACAGCTACTCCCCCTTGACCTCTGCGATGACCTCAGCCTCCGCGTTCTCAGCGGAAATCTCGCGGGCCTCACCGCTACGGCGGTCCTTCAGCTCCAGCACGCCGTCCTTGAAACCACGGCCAATCACCAGGATGGTCGGAACACCCAGCAGCTCGGCATCGCCGAACTTCACGCCGGGACTGGTCTTGGGGCGGTCGTCCAGCAGAACCTGCACGCCGGCGGTCTCGAGGGAGGCGCTCAGCTCATCGGCGTAGGCGTGAGAAGCCTCGTCCTTACCGGTAACGACGATGTGCACGTCAGCCGGTGCCAGGTTGCGCGGCCAAATCAGGCCCTTCTCGTCGTGGTTGCCCTCGGCGATGGCGGCCAGCGCGCGAGTCACGCCCACGCCGTAGGAGCCCATGGTCACGGTCTGCAGCTTGCCGTTCTGGTCCAGAACCTTCAGGCCCAGGGATTCGGCGTACTTGCGGCCCAGCTGGAAGATATGGCCCATCTCGATGCCGCGGGCCGCCACCAGCTCGCCGGAGCCGTCCGGCGCAGGGTCGCCCTCGCGCACCTCGCAGGCCTCCAACACGCCGTCGGCGGTGAAGTCACGACCGAAGACCAGGTTCACCACATGTTTGCCCTCGGCGTTAGCACCGGTCACCCAGCGGGTACCGCGCACCACGCGTGGGTCCACGAAGAAGGGGATGCCGGTTGCGGAAGCCAGGGCCTCCTCGTCCTCGGAGTGCGCGCCGAGCAGGGGCGCATCCAGGCTCAGGCCGGGGCCGATGTAGCCCTTGACCAGGTGCGGGTAGGCCTTCAGGTCCTCCTCGCTAGCCGCCTCAACCTCGACCTCGCCGCCGATACCCAGCAATGCACCGATGTTAACCTCGACGCGGCCCAGGTCCACCGAGCGGTCACCGGGAACACCCACAGCGAAGACCTTACGCTCGCCGGAGGGGGTGATGACGGTGCCAAGGAAGCACTTGAGGGTCTGGGAGGCGTCCAGGGTGCCCTCGAGCTTCTCAGAGTGCAGCTCGTTCATGCGCTCGACGAGAGTCTCGATGGTCGCGGAATCGGGGGTGTCCACGACGATTACCGCCGGGGTAGATTCAGTAATCTCGATTTCCTCGGGAACCACGGTGGTCACGGCCTCAACGTTTGCCGCGTAGCCGCCGGCCGAACGCACGAAGGTGTCCTCACCGATGGGAGTCGGGTGCAGGAACTCCTCGCTACGGGAGCCGCCCATCGCGCCAGACTGAGCGGTCACAATAACAATCTCCAGGCCCAGGCGCTTGAAGATGCGCTGGTAGGCGGCGCGGTGAGCCATGTACGCCTCGTTCAGGCCCTCGTCATCGATGTTGAAGGAGTAGGAGTCCTTCATGACGAACTCGCGGCCGCGCAGCAGGCCGGCACGGGGGCGGGCCTCGTCGCGGTACTTGGTCTGAATCTGGTACAGGTAAACCGGCAAATCCTTGTAGGAGGAGTACAGGTCCTTGACCAGCAGGGTGAACATTTCCTCGTGAGTGGGGGCCAGCAGCATGTCGGCGCCCTTACGGTCCTTGAGGCGGAAGAGGTTATCGCCGTACTCGTCCCAGCGGTTCGTGGCCTCGTAGGGCTCGCGGGGCAGCAACGCAGGGAAGTGCACCTCCTGCGCGCCGATGGCTTCCATCTCTTCACGGATGATGTTCTCGACCTTGCGCAGTACCTTCAGACCCAGAGGCAGCCAGGTGTACACGCCGGGAGCGGCGCGGCGAATATAACCAGCGCGAACCAGCAACTTGTGGCTGGCGACCTCGGCATCTACGGGGTCCTCGCGCAGGGTGCGCACGAAGAGATTGGAAAGGCGAAGTACCACGATTCTCCTTGAAAAGGTCGGTAGGTGAAGTCTGGGTGCCTCTCGCGCGGGCGGCACGCCCGCCGGAGGGCACAGTCGTCTTTAATTCTATAGCGTTTTCGTAAAGCCCGGGAACGGCGGTAGGATGCCCCGCAACAGCCCGAGCGGCTAATTCTCAAAAATGATGGTCGAAAACCGGCCAATCGGCACCCAGCCGGTACCGCTGTACAGAGCCATTGCCGCCGTATTGTAGTCGTTCACGTAGAGGCTCAGGTGCCTGTAGCGGCGCTGCAGCACCTGCGAGGCCGCCGCGAAGAAGGGCTTTGCCAAGCCCAGGCCGCGGTAGTCCGGGTGCATCCACACGCCCTGCACCTGCGCGGTGTCAAGGCTCGCGATGCCCGCATCCGCCTTAAAAATCACGCGGCCGGAGGCATCCGTCACGATAGCACACCGCTTCGCACGAATCAGCCCGTGCAGGCGGGCGCGGTAACCATCACCGTATCGGGCAATCGGGTCGAAGCCCACCTCCTCAGTGAACATGGCCGCCGCCGCAACCAGCAGCTGCCCCTCATCTTCCACCGTGGCCAGGCGTGCATAGCCCCTACTCTCGACCGGACGGTCAAGCTCCAGCGGATCCTGCGGACGCGGCAGACTCACCGGCAGATCCGGCAGGGGCGCCTCATAGAGGCCGGAGAGGTCCTCCTCCGGGGGCAGGTAGAGCAGTGGTTGCACGGGCCGCTCCGAAAGCACGCACAGACGCGGATCGTAAGCATCGCGCAGGCTCGGCTGAATCATGTGTAGCAACGGAACACTCGAGGTAGGCTTCTCCGTCTCCTCTGCCATCTGCTGCATCCGCTCCCACAGGGGCATCACGTAATCGCTCTCACCAAAAATCGAGTCCATGCGCGCCCCCACCTGCAACAGCAGCTGAGCCAGAGCGTCACGATGCAACGCCCCAACGCTCCCCTCAGAGGTGCAATCACTGCTGCCGGGAACCTCCTCGTACGCACAGCACAGCCGCACCGGCACCACATTCGAGCCCACCAGAACCACACAGCACAGCGTATCGCCGCGAGCACACCCCACGAACCCCTGATAGTGCTGCAGGGGGATGCGCGGGGCAGACTCAGGCAACGGAACAGCCACGTAATGCTCAATCGGGTACAGGTTCGGGATCGGGTCCCCGAAAAGAATATCCTCCAGGCCGTCACGCCAGTGGGTGTCCAGGACGAACACCTGATGCTTCAGCGGGTCGTGCGGCTCGGGAGGAGGCGGGGCCTTCTGCGAATGCCGCGGCCTGCGGCGAAAAAGAGAGCGGGAGAAGAAATGAGTGAACATGAACAAATACAGGTGAGAGTGAGCGGATATACGCGCCCAAAAGCGCGTACTCCAAGAATACGCTGTCGCCGCCGGGCAAAGCATCTTCAACGGCTGGGTTTCCTCTACGGGACGAAGAAAACAGCCACGATGAAGAAAAATAGCGAAGGCGCCCTCGCGTGGAGGACTCCTTCGCGTGCAAGAGTTTTAGG
>OFCR01000410.1_pt1 | contig 10659 bp, 5 predicted proteins | sample 1520881 | NCBI WGS metagenome assembly OFCR01 (sample SAMEA2699032, study PRJEB24076) | metagenome | biome: Human gut stool | place: Spain | collected 2012-09-23
AAGCGTACCAACATTAGCTAGAGGTTTAGACATGATAATGGCATGAGGTTCAAAGTCGGCACCGTAGTACATTGATGGAAAAGTTCCCATAGACATCCCAGAGAGGATGAGTTGATCATTATCAAAGCCTAGATAATCCAAGTAATGTTGAATAGTGTTCTTGATACTATTTTCAAATTCTTCCGTTCCCATGTAGAAGGCTCCCCCTAGGAGTCGAGGGTCTGAAAAGAGCAAAAAGGGAGTTCCCAAAGCTTTCATCATCCCAAAACCTTCGAAACCTTCGGCAGGACGGAAACCGGAAAAGTAAACAGACAAAGGTGGCTTGAAGTCGCCAGGATAAAAGAAATAGTTGACTTCCTGACGTTTGTGATCATGGAGAATACCACCGCCAAGGACAAACTTCCCAAACTGGAAGCGAGTCAAGCGTTGGTGGAGCCCACCAATGGTAATCTTACCCTGTCCCTTCATCTCCAGACTCGCTGACAAAAGGAAAGTTCTATCCTCATCAAGGACAATAGCTCCCTTGCGCATTTCTTCTTCTGAAACGATGTAGGTCTTGAAGATATCTACAACTGAACCTTCTGGCACAAGATTGAGAATTAAACGGCACTCGCAGGTCTCATCTTTGTCAAATTCCAACCAAAGTTCAATAGGATTTTCCTTACTGGCTCTGATATTATAGGTCCAATCTAAAACCGGCGTATACTCCTGACCATAATCACCTGACAAAATCACACTCTCATAACCATGATAAGTCACTTGTCCCGTGAAATTGGGGTTGGCTTGAATCCTAAATGGAAACAATTTATCCCCATATTGACCTGAAAAGAGCGCTTTGGAAAGGGTAATAATCAGCTGGCCTTGATTTGAAAAATCCGTCGGAACAGCACAAATTTCCTTCAGAAACTGAAGAAGGCTCTCGTCTGATACTTTTATGGTTTGGTCAAAGAAAACAGTATGAGGAATCAAACATTCTCTAATAGCCATCAATTCCTCGAGCCCTTCAGGGCTATCTACAAGAACTGCTGTGAAAGTCTTGATTTCATCAGCTTCAATGGTTTCTTGCAAGGTCTCAAGCTGACCAAGAGGACTAAAATACCAATTCATGTTTTCAGGAATTTCCTGATTTTCTGACCAGTTAGCTGATCCAACTTGTAGTATTTTCAAGCGTTTATCCTTGGCCATGCTGCTCCTCCTTCAACCAATTTTCCCATTTTTGCACCAAACGGTCTCCTGTATTTTCCTTAATTTTCTCAATAGAGTAGATAAGCGAACGGTTCCAGTTGTTCAACTGTCCCAAATAGTAATAAGCTCCCTTTTCAAAATCAGACAAGTGCTTCAAGATATAACCATTTTCTTGATGGGTCACATACTCAGACGCCACTCGGTTAATCTGTGGAATACCGGCACTGATTCCTGCGATTTGGGTATAGCGGTTAGGCTCCTTACTTAAGTCGACAATGAGTCGTGTAAACTGAAGGGACTTGATAAGAGCCGTCTCGTCACGGAGGTCTTGGAAAGAAAAACGACTGATGATTTCATTGTTTTCTTCCAATCTATTTTCCGCACCACTACTTTCAACAACCTCTTCAAAGACTTCTGAGCTAAAACGTTCGTCAATCATTTTTTCAACTTGATGTTCCAAATTTTGAAGTTGCTCTGGATTGGCATTAAAGGCCCCAAATTCAACACGAGTCTTAGGATACTTGGCTACGAATGCTAACACTTGATAAATAGCCTCTAAATCCAACTGATTCAAATCAACCTGATAGAAAATCTTGGACTCTTTGACACGTTGACTGGTTCCCAAAGCCAAACGGGTATCAAAGGAAGCCATGTGTTTAAGCTTCTTGGTCTCTTCTGGATAGGCGACCTGAAGTTGCTCCAAGTAATCATAGCGGTCAGCAATCAACAAGTCCACTTGCGGCAAGAAGCCTGCATAGGCATCAATACTGTCATCTTGATTTCGTTCTGCAAACCAGGTCAAAATCTTGGTATTTTCTGCTGGCAAGTGATTAAAGAGGGGCTTGTTGTGACGCAAGTCTGAAGCTATAACAAAACGGTCATCATTCGTCACTTTTTCTGCCAAAAATTTATCCAAAAATTCCCAAATGACTTCCGAAAGGTCACCGTAGTAACTCTTATTAAAGCGGCCGTCTGTTCTAGGATTAGCCACAATCCCACGTCCATCAAAGAAGTGACAAAGCTGCCAAACTCCCTTAGCATTTAGGTAATTGCGATAGATTGGCTGACCATTTTCAAAATAGAGACTACTTGAAACAAAGCCACGGTCATCATAGACATCTTCACGGATGATTTGCTCTTCATCAAAGTAGCGAATCATGGCAATAAAGCCCTCAGTACCGAACTCAATTTCGGCATAACGCTTGTGCTGACATTGAACTACAATAGCAAACGGTGTATAGACAAAAGTAGAGCCTTCAGGCCAGTCCAAATCGGTTACCTGTAAGTTTCGCATAGCTTCATCGCTAATTCCCTGAATCAAGTCAAAGATGGCTGTGGCCTTAACTTCCAGGACATCATGACGATGCAAAAAATAACGCAAATGCGGCTGGTAGGCCAAAAGCAAGAGCTGCGGAGTCAGCTCCTCATCCTGAAAAATACGGACTTGGTGTAGACTATCATCAAATTCAATTTTTTGACGTGTCAGATACCAAGGGTCAATGGACGTCTTCCAAAATTCATCCGTCTGCCCATACCAAGCTGGAATAAAATAATACATGAATTCTCCTTTATTGTCTTTACATCACAATACTTGAGATTGAGGGGTAGACCGATCACATGTCACCAGCCTACCTCTCAACCCCATGAGGGGTGAGTGTTTTATACATTTTCAAAAAGTGGGGTATAGGAAGTGTTGAGCTTCAAAGCTTTCATTTCCTCGTTAACATTGTAAATCATACCGCTAAAAATCAAGAAGGTCCCTGGAATCATACTCAGTTGCAAATAATCTGGATTGACCAAGACAACTAACATGGGAACCCCTGCCATAAAGAGCATGTAAAGGGCACCGATGAAGCCAAGCCTAAGAACTAAGCGGTTGATATAAGCACTGGTTTCTTGACCTGGATAAACACCATAGATGTATTCACCCGACTTGCGCATCCGTTCAGAGATTTGTTCACCACTAACATTAACAAAGGCAAAGGCTAAACCGAGAACGAAGAGCATGACCATATAAACGGCCAGCCAGATGGGTTGCCCGACAGTCAAGGCCTTGATGGCACCACTGGTCCACTTGTTTTCAGGATGGATAAATTGAATCAGCATAAAGACGTACTGAGGAATGCTGACTAGAGACATGGCATACATGAAAGGCATCCCTCCAGCTGGATTCAACATAATATCCAAGTAAGAATACTGTTTGAAGCGGTTATGAATATTGATTTTATTGATTGAAATACGATATCTGGCCCGTTGGACAACTCCTGAAATATAGAGGAAGACCAAACTGAACAGGATTAAGGGAAGAAAGACATTCCAACCGATACCTAACTTATCAAAACTCTCCATGACTTGGAAAGGCAAATTAGCCATCATACTTGCCATCAAGATGACAATGGAACCACCAATCCCAAAGAGAGAGTTAAGATCCGATAGCCAGACCAGGAAAAAGGTCCCGGCAATCAACAGAATCGTATTCATAAAAATGGCGAGGCCAGCATTGACCCCGGAGACGATAGGCAGGTTTAAGGACACTGCCAAGGACTGGACGACTGCGATTGCTAGAGTCAAATACATTCGCCTACGGTCCTGAATTTCAATAGGGAGGTTTTTTAAGCCCATTTTCTTGGAGAAAGAAAACATCTGCCAAAGAATCATGGCCGACATCCAAGGCGACAAGCCCACTGAGAAAAGTGACATGGACCTGAGGTTTCCTCCCATCATTGCACTAGAGAAAGCCAAGGAACCTATGACTCCTCCAAAGATATTGGCATGTTTCAAATCCACAAAAGGAAGAACCAGTTGATTCCCTACACAATAAATGAAGAGGAAAAAGATGGTCCATAAGACACGCTTGGTAATTATCGATTGACTAATTTTTTTCACTATTACTCCTACTTCCTGCCTCTGTAGACAGGCTAATCTTACCTTATGAAAGGCGAGACAGACATTACTCTCTGTCTAAGTCACTGAGTTTTTTATTTCCTATTCATACCAAATCCAAACGAGCAAAAGCCTCATCAAAGGCTCTTCTTACGCATTTGACGAATGGTCTCAGCCATCTCTTTCCAACGATCTCTTGAGTAGGTCTGTTGGTTATGTTTGGTTGACTTGAGATCCTCAAAGCCTAGAATGGGTTTATTTTCGAACCTAAAGGCATCAAGGATTTCCACTACCTTTCTTCCAGGGTTAATATCCAAAAGGAGGTCACTGGTATGAACCAACTCCAAGTCTAAGCCATTTAAGCCTGCAATGGCTGAGTAAACTGTCACATTAGGATAAGTGATTAATTGTGCCAGTTTATCTGAAACATGCTGGCGACAGGCAATCTTAAACTGAACCTTAGGAAGCGCAGAGATAAGATCTGTCAAATGCGGAATTTCTGCAATATTGGTATAAATCAGGCAGGTAAATGGACGCCCCTTCGGATAAATCATATCCTCTAAGAGCGGTAGCAAGCCAGGATTATCACCCACCCCTGACCAATCCATTTGGGCATAGAACCACCAAACGTCACGATAAGCTTGACAGGCTAAAGGCAGCCATGGCTTACGATGTGAGGCGTAGTGTAGAACCTTAGGATAAGATTGTCCATTAGGCAAATGGAAACCAGCCAAACTTGACTTGGTGACGGCATAGTTATTGTCGAAAGACAAGGGCAACCAGTTATTGCGGAAGACCATATTCAAAATAGACTGTTCCGCAAATGGTACCTTATCATGCCACTCACTGGTCATGTCAATTAAGTGGCGTCTCATGTTGTACTGCTTCCAATAGGCAGTATCAATCACCATGAACCCGGCATCAAACATATACTGACGGTCCTGAACCTGAATAGCATAATCACGTACAGCAGCAAGAGGACGCCCCTGCAAATCAAGTGTAAAAAGATCCTCCAGTGAACCCGTAACCACCATATCACTATCCAGATACAGTGCCTGTTCCTCAGACACAAAATCAGCTACAAAATAGCGGAGATAGCTGGCATAGTTACTATTAGTCTTGTATTGCTTGATCTGACTACTGTCCACACGACAGTTAATCACCTCACTACCAAAAGCAGCCAGATGACGGTTGAGCCCCCTGAACCATTCTTGTGAGAAATCATCGTTAATCAAGTAAAAACGGATATTACGATGGTGAAAAACGATGGACTTCATGGTCGCAAGCACTTGATCAACATAGCCATAGTTAGCCGCTAGGACAATAGCACGCTTTTTGGTCTCATAACGTTGAGGCGCTAAGCGTAAGACCTGATATTTTTCCTGAATAGAGCGGTAGGCATCAGAATGCGTAAGCCCTTGCTCTTCCACATTTTTCAGGCAAGCAGCCAGCATCTGACGGTAGGTAATCATGTATTTTTCCATAGGGAAACCATGACTAGCCACGATAGCCAAACGCTCTTCCATGGCGTAAACCAGGGTCATCATCCAGTCCTGCATCCAAGTCGCCGATGGCATCTCAGGACTCTCACGATAAATATAGAGACCCTTGTTAAGGTAAATCGTGCGCTCACTCATGAGATAGGCCTTAAGATTGAAAAAGCCGTCCTCTCCCACATGTTCTTTAGGGAAAAGCAAGTCGTTAAACAAAGAACGCTTGTAGAGTTTCCCAGTCGCAGAAATCAGGGCGATATTAATGTTGTTAGTTTCTTCAAAGAGGCCGTCTATAATCTGAGCCGGCGAATAAACCTGCTCGTAATAGTCTTCATCTTTGATGTGAAAATAAAAGCGATTTTCCGATTCCTTATAGACACTATAATTGGCCACAGCAATATCAGCCTCATAAGCCAAAAGCTTGCTATAGAGGTCTTCCAAATAGGTTGACTCAACCCAATCTTCCGCATCCACATAAGTCACATAGTCACCCTTAGCTTGGCGGATACCAATATGACGGGCATCTGAAAGTCCACCGTTATCCTTTTTAAAATAAAGGATACGTGAGTCCTGAGCAGCATATCTACGGCAAATCGTATCACTATTATCTGTTGACCCATAGTTGATGAGAATGATTTCAAGATTTTGATAGGTTTGACCCAAAACGCTGTCTAAACAGGTCTGAATCTGCTTTTCTACATTGTAAACGGGTATAATTACGGAAATTTTTTCTGTCATTTTTATGTCTTATTTCTTCTAGCTAGTATTAGTGTTCTGTCTCAAACAGCTCCCTCTTCACAAGAACCTGTTTAAGAGGTTAACAGCAGTTTCTGCAGTCACAAAAGATAAGGACTGTCAGCACTTTCTATATCCTTTTCCCTGATTTTAACGAGACTTAACCATATTAGATTATATCATACAATCACTTAATTTTCTAATAGATTAACTTTTATATGAGGAATTTTTTGCAACATTATTTCCTTTTATTTTCAGAAAAAACTGACAGTTGGGACGTTTCTAACAAGGGACTAGAAAAAGAGATAGGTCAGATGACAGCTATCTCTTAGAATGGTTAAAAAATTTTGGTGGAGGTTCTTAATCTCTCTACTCCCCTTAACCCTTATCCACAATCTTAATACGGCTACTGCCATCATGCGACTTAATGATGGCTAATTGTTGGGCAATGCCTTCTTTCATGTCGTCCACGTGGCTGATGACACCGACCATGCGATTTTCACCAATTTGTTCCAAGACGGCAATAGCCTTGGTCAGGGCTTCCTTGTCCAGTGAGCCAAACCCTTCGTCGATGAAGAGGGCTTCAACAACGGCACCCTTACTGGTATTTTGCACGACTTCTGAGAGGGACAGGGCAATGGCCAGTGCAGCGATAAAGGTCTCACCACCAGACAAGGATTTGACGGAACGCTCGCTACCTGTCAGCTGGTCATAGACGTTGATGTCCAAGCCAAAGTGATCACGCGCCCTACGCCCTTCTTCACTCAGGACAAAGGAATAGCGATTATCCGTTAAGAGACCGATGTAGTTGGCATTGGCATAGTCCAAGATTTGTTGGAAATACTGACGGATAACATAGACCTCAAGATTAAGACGACCAGTCAGAGCCGTATTTTCTCCCTTGACCACCTTGACCAAGTCACTAAGCTCTTGGTGGGCCTTAAAGGCCTCCAGGTTGCTGTCTTGAAGGGTTTTGGCAGCTTGGTAGGTAGCCGTCGCATCCTTAAGACCTTTTTCCATAACGGACACCTGAGCCAACTGCTTATCATAGCTCTCCTGACTAGCCTCTACTGCTTGCGCTAGACTATCTAAATCTGGTTTTTCTTGATTTTGGAGAAGCTCTTGGCTCTTACTAATCTGGGTCTGCAACTCTTGTTTAAGGGTTTGGTAACCTGTCAATTGAGCCTGAAGCTTTGGAATGACCTGATGGTTAACCTCAAGCAACCAAAGCTGAATTTGCTCTAGGTCATTGGTGAGAGCTCCTTCAGCCTTAAGACTTTGGCCTAATTCAGCTGATAAACGCTGAACATCTTTATTGGCTTTTTCTTTAGAAGTGGTTATGGTCTCAAGTTGCCCCTTGATTTCTCTAATATCAGCATGAAGTTGGTTGTAGGCTTCACCATTCTCCTTGACCTGTTTCTCATAAAGAGCCAATTCCTGCTTGGCATGTGCAATACGGTCTTGATAAACCTCTACGGACTCTAGCTCTGGATGAGCTTTCTGCAAGTCCTCTAGGCGCTCCCTAGCTTGGTCAAGCACCGCCTTGGCCTCTTGATAGCTCTTAGCTAAATCTGTCAATTTTCCCTGAGCTTTGCCTAGCTCGGCTTGGTAATGGACATCATCAGCCTCTTCCTTATTAAAACGTTTTTGCAGTTCTTGATAACGCTGCTTAACTTGTTTTAACAAGTTTTGTCCATGACTGGATTCATAGCTCTCAGCAAACTCAAATCTAAATTGGCCTGCAACTTGTTCCTTCAGTTCTTGGTAATGCTCTTCCAGTGTTTGCTCAGCTTTTGCCACTTGGTCAAGCAGGTCATGACGTTTAGATTCAACTTCGCTCAAGGTAGCCTGACGGTTTGACAAGGTAGCGACCTGCTTTTCTTTTTGAACTTGAAGCTTCTCCACCTGGTCCATGAGATCCTTCAAAGCCGCTTCATCAGCTTGTGCTCCATCAACCTTAGGATGTTCCAGAGCACCACAAACCATACAAGGCTGACCATCCTCTAACTCTGCTTGGAGTTGGGCAATCATGAGCTGACGACGTGAGGCTATGGTTGTTGCTAACTTTGCTTCCAATTTCTTGAGGCTTTCTTGGGCTTGGTCAATCTCCAAAGATAGCCTTTGATGACGTTTATCGGTCTTTTCCAACTCCTGATTCAAGTCCTCTATTTCTTTCAGGTCCTGAGCCAGTTGTTTTTCCACACTGTAGTCCACAGACTGGAGGAGTTTTTCGGCCTCATGCAAGCTATCTACACTAAGACGATTGGCTTCCAAATCTGATAAGGACTGGTTAAGCTTCTCAATCTCTTTCGAAGCCTGCTGATAAGTTCCTTCCAACTGCTTGTAGTTAGAGCTTGATCGTTTGATTTTCTCCTGCTCTTGGGCCAGACTCTGGGCATAAATAACGTCCTCTTTCCACGCTTCCAGCTTTTCTTCTTTTTGAAGAAAAGCCTCAGATTGAGTTGCAAGTGCCTCTTTCTGAGCCTTAACGTCCTCAAAAGCCTGCTCCTTGGCACTTAATGCTTCCTGAGCGATTTCAAGGTCTTGCTCTAATTGCAACAACTGCTTCTGATATTGTTTCAAGCTACTAATGGTTTCTTGAAGACCTTGGGCAAACTGCAATTCCTCTAAGTGCGCTTTTGCCACTGCCTGTTCCTGAGCACCTTCCTCAATTTCCAGACGGTAACGCTCCTTGGCTTGCTCCAATTCTTGGAAAATCTTCGCCAAATCTTGAGCACTTTGCAAGCTTTTTTGCAGTTTAGTCAAGTCCTCATGGGCATCCTTCAAGATGCTTTTCTGCTCCTTAAGACTTTCTTGGCGCTGAGATAGAAGTTCTTCAAGGCGTGCCAATTTTTCAGAGGTTGGCGTTTGGGCTAAGACGGCTAATTCTTCCTCAGACCACACCTGACTGGCAAAATGACCATCTAGCTGAGCCTGACGCTTATCCATATCCTTATTGCTCTGACGAAGACGCTCTTCCAAGCTCTTTTGAAAACGGTCAAAAATACCTGTTCCAAAGATTTTCTTCAAAATTTGGGTCTTGGTCTTGGAATCCTCTTTCAAGAAACGACTAAAATCATTTTGCGGAAGAAGGATAATCTGCTTGAACTGCTCGGCATTAAGCCCCAAAATCTGCTCAATCTGGTCACCAACTTCCTTGATTTTATCACCAAGTTTTTCAATTTCCTGACCACCAATCTTATCCACAATGACTAGAGAAGCTGTTGCTTTTTGTATGGTCGTACCACCGCCTCGCTTGGCCCTCTCCTGCTGGAGAACACGCTCAATGCGATAAAGATGCTTGCCTTGTTGGAAATAAAAGGTTACCTTGGTCAAGTCATCCTCTGGACCAGCGAAGGTCGACCGCATCTCCTCGACATTACGATCACCACTGGTCGTCGCAAACAAGGCTACCGTCATGGCATCAAAGAGGGTACTCTTACCAGCCCCCGTATCCCCACCTATCAAAAAGAGGGGAGCATAGTCAAACTGGGTGAAATTGATGACTTCCTTACGATAAGGTCCAAAATTGGTCAATTCTAACTGAACTGGTCTCATTGTCGGCTCCTCCCAATCTCCTCAAAAATACTTTCCACAAGGGCAGTCTGTCTCTCAGACAAGACATCGCCCCCTGTCACTGTCTGATAAAAATCAGAGACAATTTCCTGCGGCGACTGCATTTCCAAATCTTTTAAGTGCTGATCTACAGTCAAGCTTTCTTCCCTGACATCACCAAGACGACTGAAGGTGATTTCCACAATGTCTGTCCCATAAATTTCTTCCAAACGGGCACGCACATTAACGCCCTCTAATTCCTTACGACTGGACAGTTGAATATCAAAGGCAAACCAAGCCTTTTGACAAGGCTGCTCCTTATAAAATTCGGGTGCCACCAAGGTTTCAAAAGTCGCCTGCAAGACCACAATCGGCCGTCTGACCTCTAAAGGATGGAAGGTCTGAGACAAGGCACCAGACGCATCCACCTCAAGAATATAGACACCCTTTTCTTCCCTACGCTTGGCTTCTTTGACATTAAAGGCAACTGGGCTACCTGAATATTGCACGCGCTGGTTCGGACTGGCAAAGCGCGTATGGATATGCCCCAAGGCCACATAATCGAAAGCCTTGAAAAGGTCACTGGTCACATTGGTAAGACCACCTACCGTATTGCTAGTTTCAGACAACATCAATTCTCTTAGACTTTGACCATCGCTATCATCCTTCTTAGAAACCGCAAAATGCGTCACCAAAATATGGGCCTTGTCAGGATCAAAGGATTTTTCAATATCCTGGAGAATATAGGCCATGGTATCACCAACTCACGCCTGCAATCCGCCCCAGTGATAAAACACGACACCTAACG
>OFCR01000412.1_pt1 | contig 10569 bp, 9 predicted proteins | sample 1520881 | NCBI WGS metagenome assembly OFCR01 (sample SAMEA2699032, study PRJEB24076) | metagenome | biome: Human gut stool | place: Spain | collected 2012-09-23
TCATTGATGGAAAACGCTATCGTTCTATGACCAGCTTGGGTAAAAATGTCACCTTCCAGAAAAATTTCGAGCTAAATAGTCTGCATCCGTTCGATGGTGTCCAAACTTGTAATCAAATCCCACAACAATCTCTTGAGCCTTTAAACGCTTAATATAACGGGCAATGAAGTCATCAGAACTGGTTCGGGCAAAATCACTATTGAAATCTGTTAAATAAAGTTGATCTGTTCCGTAAGCTTCAAAAAGATCACAACGTCTTTGAGGTGCAGTGATATGAAGAAGGAGGTCATCTGTATAGCGTTGGAATGTCAGTTGCGGACTCTCGTTAAAGGTAAGGACAGCTACTTCAAGCTGTTTCTCATCAGCTATCTGGCGTGCCTTATCAAAAAGGACCTTATGACCACGATGAAGCGCATCGAAGTATCCTAAGACAAGGACTGTTTCCTTCTCCTGATGGATATCTTTATAATCATTAATAGACGTTACTTTCATTGGATTAATACTTTTCTAGGTTTATAGACGTGATGTCGCTTTTCCATGATGGCTAGAACCTTGTCACCCAAAAAGGCAGCTACCAGAGGTTCTTGGCTCTCTAAAGAAATAAAGCGACCAAATGAGATTTCTTTGGCATCTTCTTCAGTGACTTGCACAGCCGGTAGGTCCTGAACACCAAATTCGATAGGGAGTAAGAAAGACTCATCCCCTGCTTCTACCATTTCTGAAATTTGTGAGAGGGTTAGGGCTAAATCTAACGTTAACCCTGCTGAAGCTGTTCGACGCAGAGCAGACATGTGGCTAGCATAACCAAGTTTAGCACCTAAGTCAACAGATAAGGTACGGACATAAGTTCCTTTGCTACAAGCAACACGGAAGGTAAATCTTGCAGTGCCGTTTTCAAGCTTAATAGGTGAGGTACGAACAAACTCTGTAATTGTCACTTGGCGTTGTGGACGTTCGACTTCTTGGCCGGCGCGTGCATATTCATAAAGTTTTTTCCCATTGACTTTAACTGCTGAGTACATCGGTGGGGTTTGTGTGATTTGGCCCTCAAAACTAGACATGGTTTTATCAACAGATTCTTCATCCAGCTCTGTTAAAGGTGTTGTTTGGACGACGTCACCGCTAGTATCTTCGGTCGTTGTCGAAAAGCCAATGGTAATTTCACCCTCATAGACCTTGCCAGCTTCAGTCATGTATTCAATGACACGAGTAGCCTTTCCAACTGCTATAGGTAAAACACCAGTAACATCAGGATCTAGGGTTCCACCGTGTCCGATTTTCTTTTCATGTAAAATTTTGCGCAGTTTAAATACTGCATCGTGACTGGTCATTCCAGCTTCTTTTTTTAGATTAATAATTCCTGAAATCATACTTTTAATTATATCAAAAGCAAGCATAAAGAGCTAGGTAGAAACATAAAGAGGCCAGGAGTAAATTCTCTAGCCTCTTCAGATGTTTATAACGTCACATTTGCTTCTTCTTTTTAATCAATATCCCTTTTGAGGTCGCTATCTAGCTCAAAGAAAGGCTGGATATCTTGGACATATTCTAGGACGCCCTGAAAGTCTCCCTTATCGTCTCGTACAGCGGCATAGGTGACGTAGACGAATTTTCCTAGACGTTCAGATTTGAACCACATTGGTACTTGATCACGTTCACCACTTCTGAGTAAGTCAAAGATTTTCTTGACCTTGTCAAGGACTTTTGGCGGATGACAAAGTTCAACATTTCGTCCAATTTGACTAGGTGTTCGTTTAAAGACCATTTCATTGGCGGGAACATTATCATTATAGTACTGGAAAATATCATCTTTATTAACGAAAGTGATTTCCAAAGGGAGATGATTGAGAATGAGATTGGCCTGCTCCACAGAAAGATAACCATTGCCAAAAGGCTGAGTCGTTTCTCTATCTACGACAGTTTCAGTTTTTGGTTTCGGTGTGAAGCTGATGGTGAATTGCCCTTCAGGGGTATCTATGACACGTGTATTGCCGATATTCTCCTCAGCTTTTGGACTAGACTTTTCTTCTAGTACAGTATCATCAAAACGCTCTCGCTTAGGCTTCCAGATAGCTGTAGGCTTTATAATAGCATAGCCATAGGCATCGCTCTCCTCAGCAATGGAAAGCCAATCATCCTGCGTGAAGGTTTCTAGCAGAATCATAAGTAGGATGGCTTCTTCCTTGAAAATCATAGCTTCAAACTCTTCCGAAAAGGCTTCAAATGCTTTTGAAAACTCTTCTAAAGCACCTTCTGGAAGTGCTTTGAGTTTAGCTTCTGCTACTCTAAAAAGTTTTCGGATGTCATCGTCTACACCCCACATCACTTTTGGCGGGGAGTCATGACCGTAACGCTCCATAATTGGAAAGAAGAGCTTTTCTTTACGTGTGTAATGATTATGGAATTGACCAAGTAATGACATCTGATGCTTAAGCCCATTTACTAGGTCAGATTTAAACTCTTCATTTTCAGGCTTACTGATATTTTCTATGATACGTCGAATACGGAGAATAGCTGAACGTAGGGCTAAATTCTCTTGTTTAAACACATAAACTGGGTGGCCTTCTTGATCAGCGTCTGCTACCTCCACATCTGCAATGGCTCCTTTAAAGAGGTTAGCATGTACATTACAGAGGCTCATGACATCTTCAAAAGTAACTCCTTCTTCAGATGCCATCAGTTCATGTTCCATCATAGAGATTTCAAGGGCAGAAACTCCCTTGAAGTGTTGATTGAAGCGTTCTTGAACACTCTCAGGACTGGCTCCATGGTGCAAATCTAGTAGAATTTCTTTGAGTATTTGAATACGATTGTTTTCCATATCAGTCTCCGATGACATCATATCCATTGAATAGTAAGGTTTGCTTAATTTTATCTAGGGGAATATTAGCTAACTTAGAGCCAGCTTTTAGACTGGTTACCTTACCGACAGTATTTAGCATAGCAGGGTTGGACAAGGGCTTGAAACCGAGATCAATCAGTAAATCCTTAACCTCTGGATGCTCTTTAATGATGGTTGCGACTGGTTGTGATAAATCTATAGTGTTGGTTGTCATTGTGACCTCCTAATAACATATTTACTACTACCATTATACACGAGAATAATGAAAAAAGGCCAACAAACCTGAGTCTGTGCCTTTAATTAGTTTCCAAATAGAGCTTCCGTAACATTATGTTGGATATTCTCCCACTCTTGCTCTGCACGAACCATCTTACGATGGAAATCAGCACGGCCACGTAAATAAGCGGCAATCTGATAATCTTGCTTAACAATTGGTATCTCAGGGATTTTAATATCCAAGAGGTCAGCAGTCGATAAGTTAAGGACGGCCTTACCCTTATCAGCATAATCTAAATAAGTACGTCCGATCTCAGTCTCAAGGAAAAATTTGATGTAGAACCCACGAAGTTTTTCTTTAGGACGAAGAACTGTAATATTTGACGAGGCAACTACTTCACGTTTACCTTGATCCTCAAAAACAGCTACTTTTTGCACTGTCCCTTTTGAAGCGATGAGGACATCACCATCCTCTAGCAAAAACCGTAAGAGCTTACGACGTTCTTCAGAAAAAGTTTTAAGGTCTTTATATGAAATACCGCTTGGTGTCATATCCGATAGATTAATGACAGCAAATTCACCAGGTTCTGCCTTAGCAGGGACAGCTTTGCCTTTGAACTGGTCAACAACATCACCTAAACGAATAAGCTTATCAGTATTAGCTTCATAATTGACAATCAATTGAGGTCTTTCTTTTTCAGTCATTGAATCTCCTTTCTTATATTTAAGTATCCTTAATGAGTATTGCTATACAATAATAGCAAGAAGCTAATACTTTTGCAAGTAAAAACTGCAATAAATATAAAATAAAAAAGAGACTAGGTCTCTTAATTACAAGCTCTTAACAGCTGCTACTGCTGCTTCATAGTTTGGATCTGTATTAATATTTTCCAGATATTCCACGAAAGTAATCTTGTTATCAGCATCAGCTACTAAAACAGCACGCGCTAAAAGGTGCCATTCTTCAATAAGAACACCATACGCTCTTCCGAAGCGATTATCGTAGTAGTCAGAAAGCATAATAGCATTTTCAAGTCCCTCAGCACCGCACCAACGAGCTTGTGCAAATGGTAGGTCTACAGAGATAGTAATTACCACAGTATCATCTAGTTCTGATAACTCTTTGTTAAAAGTACGTGTTTGCGTTGAGCAGATACCTGTATCAATAGATGGAACAATAGAGATAACTTTTTTCTTTCCATCGAAATCTGATAGTGATTTTTGACTTAAATCTGTTGTAGTCAATGTAAAATCACGCAAAGTATCTCCTACTTGAAGTTGTTTGTCTTCAGCTACTGTAACTGGTTTTCCGATAAATGTTGGCATAATATTCCTCCAATAGTTTTTCTTTATTGTACTTTAAATGCTAGAACATGACTAGCCATTTGCTTATAAATTTTTAACAAAGAGCATTTCATAATCACAGAAGATATATCTATCTGCTAACTTCCTTTCATAATAAGCATGTATTTAATTACTTTTTAGAAGCTTCATAGGTCCAGCTTTATCATAGAAGTGTTGTACTATAATACCACCATTTATCGATAGTTTGATTTTAAAAATGTTGAGATGTCTCCTGCTTAAATCCTTTAAGAATACGATGTTATAGCCTAATTTAATATGTGATTCAAGATATCTGAAAAAGACCCAGCTAGATGCTGAGTCCATTCGTATTATAATACTTTTAGATTTTTTCCAAGGCAAGTTTCAAATCTTCAATCAAATCATCTGCATTTTCCAAACCGACAGAGATTCGAATTTGATTTGGAGTGACACCGCAGGCAAGCAAATCTTCTTCTGCCAATTGTTGATGGGTTGTTGTTGCAGGGTGAACAACCAATGATTTTGCATCGGCAACGTTGGCAAGGTCTGAGAAGATTTCAAGGTTATCAATGACTGTACGAGCTTCATCTTGTCCGCCCTTAACATGGAAAGTGAAAATAGAACCTGGTCCTTTAGGGAAGTATTTTTGTGCCAAGTCATAGTAAGGACTTGATGGCAATCCAGGATAGTTTACTTTCTCAACTTTTGGATGGTTTTCCAAGAAATCTACGATTTTTTTCGTATTTTCGACGTGGCGTTCTACACGAAGTGAGAGGGTTTCAAGGCCTTGCAAAAGCAAGAAGGCATTGAAAGGTGCCAAGGCTGCACCTGTATCACGCAAAAGTTGTGTACGGAGGGCAGTAATAAACGCTGCTGCACCGACATCACGTGTATAACTGATATTGTGGTAAGAAGGATCTTCATCCACCAATTGTGGGAATTTACCTGAAGCTTCCCAATCGAATTTACCAGAATCGACGATAAGGCCTCCGATAGTTGTCCCATGTCCACCGATAAATTTAGTCGCAGAGTGAACCACGATGTCTACACCATGAGAAATAACGTTAATAAGATAAGGTGTACCGAATGTATTGTCAGCCACCAATGGAATCTTATGACTGTGAGCGATGTCAGCAATCTTTTCAAAATCTGGAATGTTGATAAGTGGGTTACCCAAAGACTCAATCAATACAAGTTTTGTATTATCTTTGATTGCAGCTTCTACTTCTTCAGGATTGTTGATGTCAACAAAAGTTGTTGTGACACCATAACGTGGGAGTGTTTCTTTCAAGAGGTTAAAAGTTCCACCATAAAGCGTTGTTGCAGCAACAACATGATCACCAGCGTGTGCCAAACCAAGTACTGCATAAGTGACAGCAGCCATACCTGAAGCAGTTGCCAAGGCACCAACACCACCTTCTAGTGCAGCAATACGGTCTTCAAGGACTGCTACAGTAGGGTTGGTAATACGAGTGTAAATATTACCAGGTTTTCTAAGGGCAAAGAGATCTTCACCTTCTTGAGCATTATCAAAAACGTATGAAGTTGTTTGGTAAATAGGAACCGCACGTGATTTAGCTTCCTTATCAGGGGCTTGTCCAGCATGCAATTGTAGGGTTTCAAATGAAAATTCTCGTGTCATATGTGTTTCCTCCAAAACAAAAGTTGCCTTCATTCTACACCTAGCAAGTAAAGCTGTCTAATAGAAATTTCTTATCAGAGTGATAGATAGGGTTTATAAAAAGAACCTTTCGGTCCTTTTATTTCTTTTCAATGGGTGCAACACTTGCTAGAACTTTTTTAAGTCCCACCTCTGGAAATTTAATTTTAAGTTCTTGGGTTTTACCACTACCAGTCACTTCTAGGACAGTTCCGTCTCCCCACTTCTTGTGATGGGCGATGTCACCAATTTCCCAGTCTGTTGCTGTGTTGCTTGAGTCAGACGTTTTTCCGAATGGTAGCCCTCCGGTAGCTTTTGAAAATGGCTGAGCACCAGTATGTCTTTGCAGTTGTGCATTGGCTTTTCTGGTCTGAAGCGCTTGTTGTAAGCTCATCCCTTGACCAAATTGTGTCGGTTCATCCTTTGTAAAACGAACACCAAAAGATGAATTAGCAGGACGTGCCAGACCTTGATATTGCAATAAATCATCTGAGATTTCTCGCAAGAAACGACTTGGACGGTTGTAATTAGTCTTACCAAAAAGCGTACGAGTATTGGCATTGGTTAGGAAAAGAATTTCTTCAGCACGAGTAATTCCTACGTAAGCCAAGCGACGCTCTTCTTCAAGCTCATCTGGCTCTTCTGAAGCACGTGACAAGGGAAAGACGCCTTCTTCCATACCAATCAGAAAGACAACTGGAAATTCAAGCCCTTTAGCAGCGTGGAGGGTCATTAAGGTTACTTCTGCTGCTTCGACATCACCATCGTCCGTGTCAGCAATCAAAGCCAAATCGTTCAAGAAACGTCCTAAACGGTCAATGCCTATCTCATCTTCAGTACCATCTGTATTGGTTTCGTCGAAATTCTTAGTCACAGACATGAACTCTTCGATATTTTCAATGCGTGCCTGACTTTCAAGCGTTTGTTGCATAGACAGAGCGTCCAGATAACCAGATTGGTCCAAGACAGCTTCAACAACTTCGGTAATACTTAAGTCATCTAGCTGGTCACGTAGATTCAGAATAACAATAGCAAAGTCATAAACGCCTTGAGCTGCTTTCCCTTTAATAGGTGACAACATAATATTAGCGGAAGCATCTAGAAGACTCATATCCTGCTCGTAGGCAAAGGTACGAATCTTTTCGAGAGTACCAGGACCGACCCCACGTTTCGGTTCATTCACGACACGTTCAAAGCTAATATTATCCGCAGGATTGGCAATCAAGTTCAGATAAGAAATGACGTCACGAATTTCTTTATGGCTGTAGAACTTGGTACCTCCAACCATGGTATAAGGAATATTAGACTTGAGCAAGGCTTCTTCAATGGTACGAGATTGGGCATTGGTACGGTAGAGGACTGCAAAGTCTTTAAAGTTCTTACCTTCTTCACGAACGACGTTATTAATCGTTGAAGCTACGAAAACAGCTTCATCCCGCTCGTCATTAGCACGGTAATAAACGATTTGTTCTCCGTCATCATTTTGAGTCCAAAGTTTTTTAGGACGGCGGTTGCGGTTGTTCTTAATCACCTCGTTGGCCGCTTGGAGAATTTTCTTAGTCGAACGGTAGTTTTCTTCCAGGAGAACTACCTTGGCTTCGGGATAGTCTTTCTCAAAATCAAGAATATTTTGCATATCAGCCCCACGCCAACCGTAGATTGATTGGTCTGCATCACCCACGACACAGATATTCTTGAAGCGAGAAGCCAAGAGTTTCACTAACTGATATTGAGCATGGTTAGTATCTTGGTACTCATCCACATGAATGTACTGATAACGTTGCTGATAATAAGCGAGCACATCTGGATTTTTATCAAAGAGACGCAAAGTCATCATAATCAAATCGTCGAAATCCATGGCCTCACTACGACGAAGCTCTTCTTGATAGGCTTTGTAACATTTAGCAACGATTTGGGTGTACATGTCGCCAGCCTGATGTTCATATGCCACTTCATCTAAAAGGTCGTTTTTAGCATTGGAAATCGTCCCTAAAATAGCACGCTCATTCCATTTTTTAGGATCGAGATTAAGATTCTTGAGAATACGCTTCATCAGAGTGCGTTGTTCTCCAGGATCCACGATAGTGAAGTTTCGGTTGTAGCCAATATGGTCCGCTTCACGACGAAGAATTCGCACGCACATACTATGGAAGGTCGCAATCAAAGTTTCTGAAGTTGCTGGATTTAAAGCTATAGCACGTTCACGCATCTCACGAGCTGCCTTATTGGTAAAGGTGATGGCCAAAATATTCCAAGGATTGACCATTTTTTCGTCAATTAGGTAGGCAATGCGGTGGGTAAGTACTCGTGTCTTACCAGAACCTGCACCAGCCATAATCAAAAGAGGTCCTTCAGTCGTTTGAACTGCTTCTGATTGTTTATCATTCATACCGTTTAATAATGGGTTCATCATGTTCTCCATTCTCAAAAATAAGCTCTATTATTTTATCATTTTTCCGATGAAAATGCAGACTGTAGTCATGATTGTCATCAAATTCTCTAAACTTGAGTTGCTTGTTTCAAACTAGGATATTAGCTAGACATTCTTGATATGATAGCTAAGCTATGTGAGATTTACTTGTTCTTGTGCAATAATGAAAGCGTAATATTCGGATTTTTTAGGCTAATTAAGAAAATAGGTGTTGACAGTGTTCGGTTTTTTCGGTAAGATATAGTCACAATAAAATATTAACCGAATGACATCATCAGGATGACTGGTGATTGACGGACTTCTGGAGAGAGCTTGAAGCAGCTACTGCTGTTTACAAGACACCGAAGGGGCAAGGGATAACACCCGAAACTCTCAGGTAAAAGGACAGAAAGCATTGCGAGTTTTGAACTTGTGTGAATAGCTTTGTATTTTCAGAGGTCTGGTTAAGCCAAACCTCTTTTTTGGCGTCTCGGTTTAAGGAGATTCTAAACTTATGTTAGATTTTTTCACTTCCATTGATGACTTTGTATGGGGACCTCCCCTTCTTGTCCTTCTTGTAGGAACCGGTATCTACCTTACAATCCGTCTAGGACTTTTGCAAATCATTCGTCTGCCTAAAGCCTTTAAACTTATCTTTGCTGAAGATAAAGGGGAAGGTGATATTTCTAGTTTTGCAGCCCTTGCGACAGCTCTTGCTGCAACTGTCGGTACTGGTAATATTGTCGGGGTTGCAACAGCCATTAAGACTGGTGGACCTGGTGCCCTTTTCTGGATGTGGATTGCTGCCTTCTTCGGTATGGCAACTAAATATGCCGAAGGACTTTTAGCTATCAAATTCCGTACACTTGACGATCAGGGGAATGTATCTGGAGGTCCAATGTACTATATTACCAATGGCTTTAAAGGGAAATGGCAAACAATCGCTAAGCCTTTGGCTTACTTCTTTGCCTTTGCCGGTGTGCTTGTCGCATGGTTGGGTATTGGTACCTTCTCACAAGTTAACTCAATCACAGCATCTCTTCAAAACAGCTTTGATTGGTCACCAAAAATTGTCAGTGTGATTTTAGCCCTTATCACTGCTGCTATCATTTTCGGTGGTATTCAATCTATTTCAAAAGTATCTGAAAAAGTTGTGCCATTTATGGCAGGTCTTTACATCATTGCTGCACTTATTGTCATCTTTGCTAACTTCAATCAGCTGTTCCCTGTGCTTGAAATGGTTTTCCAATCAGCCTTTACTGGTAAAGCTGCTGTCGGAGGTTTTGCTGGCGCAACTGTTATGGTCGCAATGCGACTTGGTATTGCGCGTGGGGTATTTTCTAATGAATCAGGTCTTGGTTCTGCCCCTATCGCCGCTGCTGCTGCCAAGACTGAAGAACCTGTTGAACAAGGTTTGATTTCTATGACAGGTACCTTCATCGATACTATCATCATTTGTACCCTTACCGGACTTGCTATTCTCGTAACTGGACAATGGTCTGGTAGCTTAGAAGGGGCACCAATGACACAAGCGGCCTTCTCTTCTGTTTTCGGAACTTTTGGAGAAATTGCCCTAACACTTTCTTTAGTCTTGTTTGCCTTTACGACAGTTCTAGGTTGGTCGTACTATGGGGAACGTTGTTTCGAATTTATCTTCAAATCTACCAAATTCCTCTCATTCTATCGTCTTGTCTTTGTAATCATGGTTGCTCTTGGTGGCTACCTAACACTCGATGTTGTTTGGAAAATTGCGGATATCGTAAACGGCTTGATGGCATTACCTAACTTGATTGCCCTTCTGGTACTCTCACCAATCATCATCAAAGAGACCAAATCATATTTTGAACGTCATAAATAATGAAAAGAGCTCAGGCTCTTTTTTTTGTCGTTATCAGCGCCAATTCTTGCGACTACTGCTTATTTGCGTTACAATGAAATAAATTCGTTTTAACACAAATAAAGAAATATTCAAAGGATAAAACATGTCAATTACCAAAGAATTTGATACTATTACAGCTATTTCAACCCCTTTAGGCGAAGGGGCTATCGGTATTGTTCGCTTATCAGGAACAGATGCTATTGCCATTGCTAATAAAGTTTTCAAAGGGAAGAATCTTG
>OFCR01000420.1_pt1 | contig 10201 bp, 8 predicted proteins | sample 1520881 | NCBI WGS metagenome assembly OFCR01 (sample SAMEA2699032, study PRJEB24076) | metagenome | biome: Human gut stool | place: Spain | collected 2012-09-23
TGAAATTCCGGACAGCCGTACGCGTAACCGTTCCGGTCACAGACGGATGGCCAGATGCCATTGCCTGTATACTCAGTCTGCACAGACTGATTTCTCCGGGACGGTAAAGCAGACGGGTACACCAGGCGCACAGGTCATCATCAGAAATGGAACGACACCCCGGCAGCGCCTCCGGGGCGTCGGGTGATTCTGGTGCCTGAATCACGCCTTCAGGGACATGCTGCATCAGCGCAGGCTCTCCAGCAGCGTTTCTGCCATTACCCACAATGCGCGGTTGAGCTTAATATCGGTGTCGATGTTGTGAATGGCACGGGTGTGGATACGTTTTCCTTTTGCACTGCGGCCGGAAATTCCGCCTTTCAGCATATTCTCCTGGATGGTCTGATATGCGCTCCACAGGTCTTTACCGTAATCCTCCCGGCGTCGTGGTGTCAGAATGTCAGCGGTGGTGACTGGCTGATGTTCGTCACCATAACGGTAAGTCAGTGCCGCCTGTGCCAGCGCCTGGCGTGTCGGTGGCGGCAGGACCAGCGACTGCATGGCATCACGCTTTTCCTCAATCCGGTCAAACACGCCCACCACCTCGTAAGCCCCTTCGATAACTTTCTCCACTACATTTCCCCGGTGTGGAACACGCACTTCCCCCAGAGACTGACCACAGACGCATCCGTTCTGGCAGACGAACCTGAAGTAACCCGGCAGCATCTGGTAGCTGGAGGTACCGTCATGGGAGTTCAGCAGGATGATTTCAGGGACATGTTGTCCGTTTATCTCCCCGTCACGGCGCAGACGCAGCATGTGTTTGGTGTATCCCCGGCGGCCCGGGTCGCGCACACGGGTCTGGCAGGCGAAGAATGGCTGAAAGCCTTCCCGCTGCAGGCTTTCCAGTACGGTGATGGTGGGAATGTACGCATATCGTTTACTGCGGGAAGTATGCCGGTCTTCACCGAAAATACTGGGAACATAGTGCATCAGTTCTTCGTGTGTCAGCGGACGGTCACGGCGTATCTGGTTCGTATAACCAAAACGACTGGCTAGTCGCATAATTTGCTCCTTATCGGTGGTTAAGATTTACTGGTGTAATAAATGAAAAAGCCACGTCTCCCGGAGAAGACGCGGCCTGACAGATGAAATGAATGACGTTTATTGTCTGAGAAGCCCTTAACTGGCGAGCTGAGTATTAAGCTGTGTTCCGGCATCACCAGCGCAACTGACCTTCAGCATTACGGATAACCAGCCGGGAATATGTTCCCTGGTCATCTTCAGTAAACACATTGCGGTAAGCTGTTTTGACGGCAACAGCCTGTTCGCGTGAGAAAGGGCCTTCGGGCAATAAACGTGATGTACAACCCGGCATATCTGTTGCTCCCTGAAAGTAAAAAGCCCCGGTCATGATGACCGGGGCCTGAAGGAGAGTGACCTGATTATCAGAAAGTCACATTCAGCGTGGCCTGACCGTTATAACCTTCAGCGCTGCTGCCGCTGACGCTGTGGGCATAACCGCCCTGAACGCCCAGGGTGATATTTTCCCGGACACGGGCTTCCAGTCCGGCCTGCAGGTCCAGTGACGTGCCATTCCGGGACGGTGAGAACGTCATGTTACTGCCGGCGGCGGCTGTACCCATGCTCATGTCACCCCGGGAGCTGAAGGTGCGGATAACAGAAGGCTGTACCCACCAGTTCACCGGCAGTTCACGCACACGGTGTTTTGCACTGTCGCGCAGGGTGTCACGGGATGAGGTGCCTTCACCAAAGCTCATATCGTTGTGGCTGCCCAGACGGAAACCGGCACGCACATGTTGTGCACTGCCATGCCCAAACTTCACATAACCGGCGTTATCCTGGCCGTCATCCAGGGAAAGTCCCTGCCAGGTATACTGCAGTTGTGGCTCCAGCATCAGGTTGTCAGTGATACTGAAGGGCAGACCGGTTTCCAGTGAGCCCAGCCAGCCCCAGCCCCGGGCGCGGAAGTCGTTATTGTCCGATGACGCTTTCATGCTGTGGCGGGTTCCCTGTGCCACAATGTCAGCCCACAGGCCGGAGGACGTGTGTGTCAGATTCAGGTATCCGCCCAGGCTGCCGGCATCATCCCGGACCGTGCCGGCGCGGGAACCGTCATCATCCTTAACATCAACGGAAGAATGGCCTGCGGCACCATACACCCCTGTCGTCAGAGACATACCGGCAACCTCTGTTCTGAGCAGGTCACCCTCCAGACGGACGAAGCCATAGCTGCCGCTGCTTTCCGGCGTGGCTCCACGGGCAATACCGCCGTTGTTATCGTGACCGAGATGACCGCCCTGAATGCTGAGACGGACGCTGTTATTTTCACCGTTTACACCGGTCTGATGGCTGCGGGAGCCTGCCAGAATCCGGTCATAGTCCATTGCCTGTGTCAGCATGGATGTATACAGGGGGACTTCAGCACGATAAGCATTTTCACTGCGCAGGTACCAGTCTTCATCGCTGTCACGGTTCAGGGTGTAGTTAAAGGCGCCGGCCTGAAGCGGGCGACTCAGGGCAAACGCACCTTCTTCTGTGGTAGCGCCATTCTGTGCATCCACAACCCGGATACCCTGTCCGGTGGTTGCCACCCCGAGGTTACTGTTTCCGACATTTGTAAACGCAAGCCAGGTTTTGCCGGTTGCCTGACCACCATTAATCACCAGCTGGTCAGAGGCATTGCTGCCATCAAGGCGAACACGCATATTGATAGTGCCACCCTGACCGGTGAGGTTACTGGTTGTCAGTTTATGGAACGTTACCGGGGCGTTGCCTTTTGCAACAGCACGGCTCAGTACGGCATCCGGTGTTGTCTGATTGTCAAAGTAAATCTCCCCTGCGTTAACAATATCGCCGGTACTGACCACATCACCATTCAGTACCATGCTGGCGCCTTTACTGAGCTGTGTTCTGCCACTCAGACTTCCCCCGGCAGCCAGCATCAGTGTTCCACGATGTCCGACAGTGGTGTTGCTGGCCTGTCCCCCGGCATTAACCGTAAAGCTGCCGCCATTTTCCAGCAGCAGGCCGCTGGCCTGACCGGATATGCCATCAATACTGAACTTACCGCTGGCATTGGTCCCCTCAACAGTGGCACCACTGTCTGCAATCAGGGCACCACCGGATGTCATGGTGACACCTGTTGCCTTACCACCGGCAGACACTGCCAGGGTTCCGCCGTCATCCACCCGTGTTTTCTGCGCTGAATGGCCTTCCAGTACATCCAGGCGACCGCCGGACTCCAGAACAACGCCGTCAGCCTTACCGTTTTCCACCGTGAAATTGCCCAGACGGTTGCTGCCAAGAACCGTTGCCGCAGTACTGGTGACCAGTGCTCCACCCTGTTTCAGGGTGACATTCGTGGCTGTACCACCGGCGTTCACCTGCAGTTTGCCTTTCTGGTTAACGGTGGTGAAATCCGCCAGACCACCTTCCTTGACAATCTGCCAGCCGTCACTGTTTACAACCGTGTCAGAGGCTGTGCCTCCGTTGTGCACATACTGGTAACCGCCATTCAGTGTGGTATCCAGCGCATGCCCGTGTACCGTCTGGTCGCCGCCGGCATAAACCACAGTGGTATTTGCTGTTCCTTCAACAGCCACAATCTGACGACCATTTTTATTGATGGTGGTACGTGCGGCATTTCCGCGAACAAACTGCCCGGTATCACCATTTTCTGCATCCGGCCCCCCTTCCGCGCCGGTATTCACAACCGTGTCGGTTGCCACTGCGCCGGATTTGACGGCCTGCCAGCCCTTCTCATTAATGACGGTACCCGTTGCAATCCCGCCTTCATGTACCCACTGCTCACCGCCGTTCAGAGTGGTATTCACTGCCTGCCCCTGAAGGCTCTGTCCGCCTCCGGCACTGATAACCGTGTCTGAAACGCTTCCTCCGGCATTCACTCTCTGAAGACCACCACCGGTGACAGTAGTGTTGTTGGCGATACCGCCATTTTGTATCCATTGTCCGCCGGTATTGGCCTCGTTATCCGGCCCATACTCCAGACCGGTACTGATGGTCATTCCGTTGGCCGTACCGAAGACAATCTGGTTGTCATGATTTTCCAGTGTTCCACCGTTCACGGTTTCTCCCGCCTGGACAACCGTGTCAGCAGCCAGTGCCGGGAGTGACGTGACAGCAGCAAGAGACAGAGCAACTGCCACACCGGTGCGTTTTCCCCGTGAGCGCGCCAGTTCGGAAGCCACCACCAGGGTGCCCGTAATGTGATTCCATACCAGCCTGTAGCTGGTGTTCAGATGTCGTTTCATCAGCTTTTCCTTACAGAGGGTGAATAAAAAAGCCGGTACCCACAAATGTGGATACCGGCAGGTACAAAACAGCATGGTCAGATAAAGTGGTTTTTCCCGGACATAAATGCTTCCCCTCTCTCATCCGCCAGAGAAGTATCAGTCCGTTGTGTGCAATTCCGTTCTGCATGATGAAGAGATTCAGCTGCATTTTCGCAGACCATTAACCACTATAAACGATCGATAGTAACGATCGATACCTGTTTTATCGATCGTTTTATTCTATTAACAGCAAGGCAGTCACGCAAGAGAAAGAGGTGGGTCTGAGGTGTTTGTGTCATGTTTTCAGTTGGTTAACGCAATGTAATCAGGCATTTCCCCTGGCAGAGTGTTCAGAAGAAAATCCAGTTCCATACAGCGCGGGCAACAGAGACCACCGAGTCACGGACGGCACGCAGAACCGCGCGTGCAACAGAGGCAATACAGACGCTCTCCGCAGTGTCAAATATCCGGTCCACCGCACCGGTAAACTGTTCACGGGCCTGAGACCGGACAGATTCCGTGCGCAGCTCGTCCTGCAGGCGGGTCATCAGGGGACTGGCGGCATGGTCGGGAAGCGCTGTCATGAGCGCACTGACCAGCGTATCCAGTTCCCAGCCGGTGCAGGCCGATACGGCCACAACCGGATGTACGGGCCGGAACAGCCGGAATACCGCATCTGTTTTCTCACGAATGTTCTGTGCCTGTGCGGGAGAAGGCTGAATGCCGGCCATATCCCATTCATGGCAGGGCTCCGTTTTGTCGGCCTGCGTCACCACAAACAGCACCTGCTGATGTCCCCGGTGCAGGATGTGTCGCCAGAAATACTCATCCACAGACAGGGCACGGTCATCGGCTTTAATCAGCCACAGTACCAGGTCAAGTTCAGGCAGAATGTCACGGTACAGGGCTTCATACTCTGCATCCCTGTCCCGGCTCTCGCCCACCCCGGGCAGGTCAGTGATAATCATGCTGTGACCGTGGCCACTCAGACGGAAGCGCCGCACTTCCCGGGTGCCGGCGTGAACATCACTGACCGGGGTGACCTCCCCCTGAAACAGTGCATTACAGAGTGAGGATTTACCGGCCCCGCTTTTACCCATAATGCCAATCACGGGTTCGTGACTGGTGAGTTTGCGCAGATGTTCCAGGATGTGACGGGAAAGTGAGTAAGGCAGGGAGGAGAGCGGTTTTTCAATTGCCTCAATGGCATCAGACGGATTCATACATGTATTCCCGGTGAAAAAAGACAAAACCCCCGCACACCGGAAAGGTGGCGGGGGACTCACGGAGATAATATATGTCTGAAATTATCTGGAATGTCGGTACCTTTTATACTCTTCAACAATCAGGTCATGCAGCATTTCGCCGGTACTGAGTCTTCTGACCCTCGATAATTCTTTGAGCTGCGCCCTGGTTTCTGCGTCAAGAAAAAACTGTACATTGACTTTATCTTCCTGCATTTTTTTGTACTTGCGCTGCGCCTTGGCCTTATTGAAACTGTTTCTGAAATTTTTTATATCGTCAGGTGAGGTGAGTGGACAGGTAACCCATATGTCAAATGAAAGGTGAATTGCGTGGTAAATATCAGCAGAACCAGGAAAACTGGCCAGTTTTTCCAGTGCAATATTTTTTCCCTTCAAATAATTCCATGTCCATATGCATTCATGTTCGTTCTCCGGGAGGAGGTAACTGAAAGGACTCTTTGATTTAAATGCCCGCATCCATCTGTCTTTGGTCTGGATTATCCACTCATCCCGCAAATTCTTATCAGAAAGAATATCGAGAACTCTGAGTATTTGTCTGAACTGTGTCGATGAGTCCGACGGGAAGGCATTCCCTTCCAGATACTCTTCTTTAAGATACAGTTTATTCTTTTGAAGCAAGTCTGCGCTTATTTTTGCCCTGTTATTCTGGATAAACTGCATCAACAGATACCAGGAAAATAAGCATGCGCGTTCACTGCCCGCGATCCAGGATATTTTTTCCAGGGGGACCAGGAAGGCCAGGGCCTTCAGACGCATACCAGAAATTATTTGTTCAAGTTCAAAATCTGAAAGTGTGATGTTCAGATTTTCTCTGTTTTTTTTTATGTAAGCGATAAAACGTTCCGGGGGATCATAAACATTAAGGGGCAGTACGGAGATATTACGCTCTCCAAGATAATAAGAGTAATACGCATTTGTTCTTTCATTCATAACCTTATCCGACAAAATTTTCTGAACCATCCTCTTTCTCCGGTTGCTTAAAAATTAAACATAATAAGGTGATAATAACATGATAAAAAGAAGTTTATAATAGTATATTAAGGTGGTCAATAAAAAGGCAATCTGCGCGCTGTACAGTCATTCTGACAGGAAATGCAGGAGGAAGGGAAGGTAACCGGCTTCGTTATGCTGACAGGAATACCTGTTATCATGGAAGTGCACTCATGTGGCCGACGTAGCTTAAGAGGATGGAAGAGTGGAGACTGCAGACAGGGGGTATTGAAAGGTAAACATGTTTCGCCCGCCAGCTGCACCGGGGGCCAGCATCACTTTTTTTACGTTGTAACCCGGTATGCATTCCGGCTTTGATGATTACAGTCAGAGGGCAGCAGACTGACGTTATTTAACCGGACAGAAAAATTATGGACACTGAAATATCGTCTGTTAATACCTCGTTTGTCGGTGTGGTATTCCCTGTATTACCGGCGTCACCGATAAAGAGAGTTATAAACGCCAGAAAGGTACCTCCTTTATGCCGGGGAACACTTACGGAAAATGAAGTCTGAAAAGGAGCACAATGAAAAGAGGCGTGTCCCGTAAATATAACGAATCATCGCAGGATATGCATTATCAGGTGATACCAGAGGGCATTAAACTGTCGCCACGGATAAGAATATACAACATTTCTGATAACAAAACATCATAACGTGTTTCAGATATGTTCCGGCATCAGTCTGACGGATATTATTTCCCGGGAAAACAAACCTGCTACTGTGACGGTTAACTGTATCTGCATAAATTATTTATGATGAAAGAACAGTATTACGGATTCAAATATCATCCTGTTTGCATTCAGGCGGACATTCCCGGATGCCGGAAAGAATATCCTGCAGGCTGAGTGAGTCTCTTCCACAGTGCCGGGATCGCTGTCGCCACGTACATATTGTCACCAGGATGGGTATGTACCGCAGCATGCCATTTCTGGTGAATAACCGCACCTGCACATTCAGTCTGCTGAGAACCTGGCGTGCATCGGGCTGTAAAGAACATCCCTGTCCGTGGCTCCTCTGGTGGTGTTGCCTGCTCAGCAATGACAGGATGCCCTTAAGACGCCCGTCATGGCTCAGTATGATGACGACGAACACGCTCTGCAGGTGAGCATGCGGGGCCGGGAGCATCATCATTTCCGTATTTTGTCACACCTTCCGGAAGCAACCGGCATCAGTTGCGGTTATCGTCAACCGTTGTGCGGTATGCCAGGAGCACGTACTGATCCATCAGATCCGTCAGTGCTGCGCTCTGCCTCTGACGGTTGATGATCCATTCCTCCAGCTCTTTTTCTGATTTCCGTTTCAGGTTCTCTTTCCAGTCTTCAAGGCTGTTTCCGGTCATTAAATCAAGCCAGCAAAGCCAGACCAGTTTGAGGCGCAACTCCGTGCCACCAAACTGACGGAAGAGGCTAATCAGTTTATTTGCCAGAGAACGCTGCCTCAGACGTTCACATTCAGACAGGAGAATGCCTTCCAGCATCGGATGATGAACCAGCAGATGTTCACTGGTGCATAAATTCACTATCAGATCATCATCCAGGGGCGGCGTGGCCCGTTTGTCAGGGCCATAAATCAGCCGGTGCAGGCTCTGGGGTACGATGGCAATCTCCGGTTTTTCACCATTGAATGACACCCACCCGGGCGTCAGATTATGGAAGTAGTAGATATTCGGATGACACACGCCCCAGGATACGGCGTGCCGGGTGAAGCCGGTCAGCCATTTCTGGTAGCTTTCGTGGAGCAGTTCGTAACGGGTCTGATACTGTTGTTTCATTTTCATATTCCTCACGGGGGATATAACAGGCAGCAGAATGCCGCCGGCAGGCCGGGGATTACGTCTGCTGCGGGTGAACGGATAACGGTCAGAAATTACGGGCGGGGCTGTGCAATACGCGCCTGTAGCCAGGCTTCCACTTCACTTTTCAGCCAGCGGGAGCTGCGGCCCAGCTTGATGGGAGCCGGAAAGGCCCCATCCCTGATGAGCCTGTAAAACCACTTATCTGTCAGGCCGTTCAGTTGAGTGATAAATGCCATGTCGACCATCTGGTCATCCATCAGTGAAACTGGGGTGGTCATGAGAATGTTCCTCCGGATGTTGTTAATCTCAACCGGCGTTGGTGATGAAAACAACGCACCACCTTCACCGGCATAACAACCGGGGAGAAACGTAAAAAATAATCGGGAATGTGACCGTCAGGAGATAAACGGGGGGATTGCGGTGGCTGAGCCGTACCGGTATGTCGGGTGGTTGTTGCGAAACGATGCTTCCGCACGCGCACGCGATAAAGGAGGGAGGACTTTCGTGAGACAAGGGGAAAACTAGCGTTCTGATAATTGCAGAGTTGTTTTTGAAGGCGGTTGTGGTATATCAGCCTGTGACCTGTGGGCAGGCGACAGTTATCACTGGTGGGATAAGACTGTCTGATTGGTATTATAAATATATAAGAGAGATCAAACACATGAGATCAAATACATGAGTTCATATATGTGAAATAAACACTGTGAGTGCGATCAGTGGGCATGAGAACGCAGTAGCAGCAGATTGCGTTGTACCCACAGGGCTATCTCTGATAGCTGGCGTATAACCTGCGTATATAAAACGTACCTGCAACACACGTGAACAGAGTGCATTAAGCATCCGTCTGAGCGGTAAACGTATCCGACCTGGTGAGTGACAGTCTGAGAGACCGGTTAAGTGGTGGCACGGGAGTAATGAGTTTGGGGAGGGTACCAGAATGCCAGGCTGGTGCGGTATGCTGACAGCATCCTGTTAACCGCAGCATAAAGTAATGAGAGGCTAATGGAAGTTAAAACCACAGCAGTTCCGTCGTTGTTCATCCCGGGAGACGCTGGAAAAAGTGATTTCCCACACGCGTTATAAACTTACCCCTGCGGAGCTGGAAGCCTTTAACTCTGCCGTTGACAACCGGCTGGCAGAACTGACAATGAACAAACTTTACGATCGCGTGCCGGCTTCCGTCTGGAAATATGTCACCTGAATCTTGAATCCGCGCTACGATGACTCCGGTGTTATCTGTGCACCGGAAGATCGGGAACATTAAGCAGTATAACGGCAACAAAGAATTCGAAATCAAAAGGGAATGGTGTACAGAGGGGTAGGCGTTCAGGCATTACCGGCCTGTATCTTCTGAAGGGGACTCGTATTTGTCGGGGCTGAGTATTCCGCTCGATTCGATCACGGATTGGCGGAATACCTGACTGTGATTGATTCAGGTACCATTTTGCAGGGAGCCGGTGCGTTACTGTCTGGCACAACAAACGCAGCGGGTCGCTCTGCCCCGCCGATTCCTGATAATCCCTCCCCTGTAACCTACTGCAACAGTACAAATACACTGACGCCTGAAACGGTAACCAGAATCAGCACCAGCAGTAACGTCAGTAAACAGAGCAGACGATCGGTCTTCCGGTAATAACCGAAGGGGTCGACAGCGCCACAATACGGGCAACAAACTGTATTATGAGTAATTGCGTTACCACAGTCCCTGCACTTCTTTTTGCGTATCACGATAGCTCCCTCGCCACGCCTTATCCGTAACCGGTTTTTTACATTAAAAAAAACAACGCCGGGAATTCAATCGTCAGTCCGGAGACGACCGTTCGGGTTATCACAGAGTGCCTGAGACAGTGTCCT
>OFCR01000465.1_pt1 | contig 8488 bp, 7 predicted proteins | sample 1520881 | NCBI WGS metagenome assembly OFCR01 (sample SAMEA2699032, study PRJEB24076) | metagenome | biome: Human gut stool | place: Spain | collected 2012-09-23
GAAAAGCCGCAGCTGATGGTTATCGACTATCTGGCAGATTTGTTCAATGCTGGTCTCGGAGAGCATATTGAGATTAGCGGTCGGCAACCCCAGGCGGTGAGCGCGCATCGCTACCTGCTGCAACGACTCTTCCCCGGTGACGTACAGCGTTTTCATGTTTTCCGACAGTCGGCACAGCGTCTGCAGCAGCAGCGGCGATTTACCCGCCCCCGGACTGCCGCCAATCAGAATTGCGCTGCCCGGCACCACGCCACCGCCGAGCACGCGGTCAAATTCTGGGTTTCCGGTGCTCATGTAGGCGGCTACGCGCGAGTCGACCTCTGCGATGGGCTGGGCGGGTTTCTGCACGCTGGATGCGGCTCGAGTGCGCACGCGGGTGCCCCCGGAGGCTTCTTCGACGGTGCCCCAGGTCTGGCATTCGCCGCAGCGGCCCACCCATTTGGCGGTGGTCCAGCCGCATTCGGTGCAGCGGTAGGCGGGGGCGGTTTTGGTGTTTTTCGTGCGCGCGGTCATGGGTCTATTTTAGGGGTTTGTTCTGCTGGGCACGCGGTGTTTGGTCACGGCGAAAGGGAGTACCCCCGGACACATTTTTACTATTAAACGCGGGGAGATCACGCTGAAGTATCTTTGCATAAATATCGAGAACATCTATTCGTTTTTAAGGCACTTTAGCCCGCCGTTTCGCCCCTGACATCACTCTTTAGGTGCGATTATGGGTACAATGGTCATCGTGCAGATGAATTATAGTGACCTTTTACTGAAAACTATCGCCCGAATCGCCCCCGGCACCGAGCTCCGCGAAGGCCTGGAACGCATCATGCGTGGCCGTACGGGCGCACTCATCGTACTCGGATCCGACCGCACCGTATCTTCCATGTCGTCGGGTGGTTTCAGCATCGACACTGAATTCTCAGCAACCCGCCTGCGTGAGCTAGCAAAGATGGATGGCGCCATCATCTGCGACCGCGACGCCACCCGCCTGCTACACGCCGCCGTGCAGCTCATGCCGGACGCATCCATCGAGACGAATGAGTCCGGCACCCGCCACCGCACCGCCGAGCGCACCGCGATTCAGACCGGCTTCCCGGTGATTTCGGTAAGTGCCTCAATGTCCGTGATTTCGGTGTACGTAGACGGCACCCGCTATATGGTCGAGGACAGCCAGTACCTGATGGCCCGCGCGAATCAGGCGATTCAGACCCTTGAAAGCTATAAGAAGCGTCTGCGTTCAGTGCTCTCCAGCCTGTCTGCCCTGGAGATTGAATCCAACGTATCTCTAGCGGATGTGGCGATGACCCTCCAGCGCATGGAGATGGTGAACCGCATCATCCGCGAGGTCAGCCACTACGTGTTGGAGCTCGGTGTGCACGGCCGCCTGATTGCCCTGCAGCTGGAGGAACTACGCTCCCCCGAGATGACCGCCAGCGACCTGATTCTGCGCGATTACCTACCCGAGGTGAACGACGAGCTGATTGCCGCCGGTGTTGAGGCGCTCCAGAACCTGAACGATATGGATATCGTGGATTTGCGCGCGATTGCCCGCACTGTCGGCTTTGGTGAGAACCCCGACCTGGAGCTTCCCCTACAGCCGCGTGGTTTCCGTTTGCTGGCTGGTATTCCGAGCATTCCGAATGCGATTGCCGAACGCATGGTGGAGCGCTTCGGTAGCCTGCAGGCTCTCATGGCGGCATCCCTTGAGGACCTGCGTGCCGTGGACGGTGTGGGTGAGGCTCGTGCCCGCACGGTGCGTGAGCAGCTGACCCGCATGGCGGAGAGTAGCCTGGAGCGATACCTCTAATCACCCGGGCACACCTCTAGCACTTGAGAACGGTTCCGGGTATGATGGGTTGACAGGGGTTTCCCCTCGTCCAGGCCATACCACGTCACGAGGAGGTCACAATGTCGTACTCACAAACTAAGCGCCCCGTCCCGTTCTTCGTGTGGGCGTCCCCCATTCTGTTCCTGATTTACCTGCCGTTGCTGTGGTTCAAGGTCATCCCGAACTCCTTTGAGGTGACCGACCTGTCCACCCTGCTGTTGGCGGCACTGCAGTGGACCGCTTTCGGTAGCCTGCTCGGATACCTGGGCGAGCGCCGCTTCGCCAAGCCCCGCACCTCCAAGTAATGACCAGATAAAAGCTAAAGCCCTCGCGCCGGAGAGTATCCAGCACGGGGGCTTTTGCATGCCCATTTACGGGCAAAAATTACGGGGATCCAGAAGCGACTACTGAATCACGAAGTTCACCTGAGTCGAGGTCACACCGTTCACCGTTGCGGTCGCCCAGTAGGAGCCCTTCTGCGCGGTCGAAGCGGCGGAGCATCCCAGAACGTTGATCTTACGGTCCCAAGCCACATCCGCGGCGCCCTCAGCGCCCGCGGCAACCTCAGCCTTCGGCAGGGCGGTCGCGGCGCACAGGCTACGGGTGTACACCTTTGCCGAGCCCGAGGTGATGCTCAGGTCCACACCGGTATTTGCGCCCTCGCCGCCCACAGCGCAGGGGGTCTTCGAAGAATTCGAGTAGGTCACATGGAACGAGACCTGCTCACCCGCGGCAAACACCTGCTTAGCCGGGGTGACGGTCACCTTCAGGTCGTTCGCGGAGCAGGCAGCCACCACGCCCGCCGCACTAGCACTCGGGGTGGCAGAGGGGGTAGCCTGCGCGGTCTTCGTCTCGCTCGGCTTTGCCTCGGCACTCATGGTTTCAGTGGCCTTGGGGGAGGCGCTCATGGTCACCGTCTCACTCGGGGAGGCAGAAGGGCTTGCCGAAGCGGAGGCGCTAGCCGAAGCCGTTTCGGAGGGGCGCGCACTGAAGCTCTGGAAGGGCGCACCGGAGGCCGTCGCGGTGGAGGCGACGGTGGAGTCCTTCTTGTTATTAATCATGCCAACGATGCTCGTCACGCCTGCAACCAGCAGAAGAATGACGGCGAGCAGGGCAACAACCGCCACGATGCGACGGCGGCGATAAACTTCAGGAGGCAGAACGGGACCATTTTCAGACATACTCTAAGGATACCGGGTTTCAACCTTAGATTCACCATGAATCCATCCCATGCCATTTTGGGAATATATGGCCTGTGACGTAGGCTTTTCTGGTGATTCAAGAAGTAGCAGACCCCGCAAATCGCCTCCCACAAGGCACCACGCCACACCTTCTACACGAACGCGTTAACGGCTGGTTCATGCAGAACGCACGCGACCTACCTTGGCGCCGCAACGAGTGTTCGCCCTGGGGTGTGATGGTTAGCGAATTCATGCTGCAGCAGACCCCCGTCAAGCGCGTCCTACCCGTCTGGGAGGAGTGGATGCGCCGCTGGCCCACCCCCGCGGACCTGGCCGCCGAGCCCACCTCGGAGGCGGTGCGCGCCTGGGGTCGCCTGGGCTACCCCCGCCGTGCGCAACGCCTGCACGGGGCGGCCGTGGCGATTGTAGAGCGTCACGGCGGTGAGGTTCCCGCCGACCATGAGGCGCTGCTGGATCTACCGGGCGTAGGCTCCTACACGGCGGCCGCCATCAGCGTGTTCGCCTTCGGCCTGCGAGAGACAGTCATCGACACGAACATTCGCCGCGTGCACGCCCGCGCCGTCAGCGGTAAGGCGCTACCTTCCCGCTCGTTGACGGCGGCTGAGACTCGCCTGGCGGAGGCGCTCATGCCCGCCGATACCCCCACCTCCTGCCTGTGGAATGCGGCGACCATGGAGCTTGGTGCGCTCGTGTGCACCGCAAAGTCCCCGAGCTGTCAGCTGTGCCCGGTGGAGGATCTATGCGCCTGGGTTGCGGCCGGCCGTCCTGAGGCCGAGTACACGCCAAAGGGCCAGGCCTGGCACGGCACGGACCGCCAGGTGCGCGGTGCCGTCATGGCGGTTCTTCGTGCGGCACATGAGCCCGTGGACCGCAGCATCATCCTGGATGCGGGCGCCGCCTCGACCACAGGCGCAACTGTTTCGCCCGACCTGGCGTTCCCCGCGGACATTCCGATCGAGGTGCGCCGCCCCCTGAAGACGCTGTACGCCCTCTCTCCTGCAGCCGAGCAACTACAGCGCTGCTATGCGGGCCTGCTAGCGGACTCTCTGGCCCGCGAAGTCACGCAGGGCGATGCAGTACTCGTCTCGCTCTAGTACCCGCCACAGGAGGGCTCCTAGAGGCTCACACAAGAAATAAACGCCTGAGGGGCGGTACCGAATAACCGGTACCACCCCTCAGGCGTTTATTGCGCTAAAGTTTAGCGGCCTAGAGCCTAGTCGTTACCCTGACCCTCACGAACCTCAAAAGCGGGAGCCTCAGAAGACTCACCCTCCTTCGCAGGCTCCTTCACGGAATCCAGAGCCAGCTCCTTCATCGGCTGCGAGGAGAAGACGAACTTCGCGGAGTCGCCCTCGCCCTCAACGTCCACAGTAATCTTCTCGCCGGGCTTGATGTCGCCGAAGAGAATCTTCTCGGACAGGGCATCCTCGATGTTGCGCTGCATCTCGCGGCGCAGCGGACGGGCACCCATAGCCGGGTCGTAACCCTTGGCCGCCATGAGGACCTTCGCAGCGTTGGTCAGCTCGATGGACATATCCTGCTCCGCCAGGCGCTTGGCCAGGCGGCCCACGAACAGGTCCACGATCTGCAGAATCTCGGACTCCGAGAGCTGCGGGAAGACGATAATGTCATCCACACGGTTCAGGAACTCGGGGCGGAAGTGCTCCTTGAGGCTTTCCATCACGCGAGCCTGCATGCGCTCGTAATCGGCGGCGGAATCGTCCATGGCCTGGAAACCGACCGGGATGCGGCGGTTCACGTCGCGGGAACCCAGGTTGGTGGTCATGATGATCACGGTGTTCTTGAAGTCCACCACGCGACCCTGCGAATCGGTCAGGCGACCGTCCTCAAGAATCTGCAGCAGCGAGTTGAACAGGTCGGAGTGAGCCTTCTCCACCTCGTCGAACAGGACCACGGAGAAGGGCTTGCGGCGCACCTTCTCGGTCAGCTGACCGCCCTCTTCGTAGCCCACGTAACCGGGAGGGGCACCGAACAGACGGGAAACGGTGTGCTTCTCCTGGTACTCGGACATATCCAAGGTGATGAGGGCGTCCTCGTCACCGAAGAGGAACTCGGCCAGAGCCTTAGCGAGCTCGGTCTTACCCACACCGGTCGGGCCGGCGAAGATGAACGAGCCACCGGGACGGTGCGGATCCTTCAAGCCCGCACGGGTACGGCGAATCGCGCGGGACAGGGCCGCAATAGCGTGCTCCTGGCCGATAACGCGCTTGTGGAGCTCCTGCTCCATGGTCAGCAGGCGGCTGGACTCTTCCTCGGTGATCTTGTAGACGGGCACGCCGGTGGAGGCGGCCAGAACCTCAGCAATCACCTCGGGGGTCACGACGCCGTAGGCGTCTCCGCCGCCCTCGCGCCATTCCTTCTCAGCTTCTTCCTTCTCGGCCAGGACCTTCTGCTCCTGGTCGCGCAGGCCGGCTGCCTTCTCGTAATCCTGCGAGTTGATGGCCTCTTCCTTCTGCTGGCGCAGCGTGGCGGCCTTCTCGTCCAGAATCTTAATTTCCGGGGGTGCGGTCATACGCTTGATGCGCAGGCGCGCACCGGCCTCGTCAATCAGGTCGACAGCCTTATCCGGCAGGAAGCGGTCAGAGATGTAGCGTGCCGCAAGGTTCACGGCGGTCTCAATTGCCTCATCGGTGATGGTGACGCGGTGGTGTGCCTCGTACTTATCGCGCACACCCTTCAGAATCTGCACGGCGAGCTCCTGGGAGGGCTCCTCCACCAGAATCGGCTGGAAGCGGCGCTCCAGGGCGGCATCCTTCTCGATGTGCTTGCGGTACTCGTCCAGGGTGGTTGCACCGATGGTCTGCAGCTCGCCTCGCGCCAGCATGGGTTTGAGGATGGAGGCAGCGTCAATCGCGCCTTCGGCGGCACCGGCACCCACCAGAGTGTGAATCTCGTCGATGAACAGGATGATGTCGCCGCGGGAGCGAATCTCCTTCAGGACCTTCTTCAGGCGTTCCTCGAAGTCACCACGGTAACGAGAACCTGCAACCAGGGAGCCGAGGTCCAGGGTGTACAGGTGCTTGTCCTTGAGGGTCTCGGGAACGTCACCGTGCACGATGGCCTGGGCCAGGCCCTCGACCACGGCGGTCTTACCCACACCGGGCTCACCAATCAGCACGGGGTTGTTCTTGGTGCGGCGAGAGAGAACCTGCATGACGCGTTCCATCTCGTGGTGACGGCCAATCACCGGGTCCAGCTCGCCCTCACGTGCTGCGGCGGTGAGGTTGCGGCCGAACTGGTCCAGAATCGTGGAACCCGCGGGAGTGCCTTCGCGGGAGTTACCTGCGCCCACACCGGCGGTTTCCTTCTCGCCGGAGTTGTTGCCGGGGTAACCGGAAATCAGGTCCATGACGGCCTGGCGCACGGCGGCAGGCTCAGCGCCCAGCTTGACGAGCACCTGGTTTGCCACGCCCTCGTTCGCACGCACCATACCGAGCAGAATGTGCTCGGTACCGATGTAGCCGTGGTTGAGCTGAATGGCCTCGCGCATGGACAGCTCGAGAACCTTCTTAGCACGGGGGGTAAAGGGAATGTGGCCGTTGGGGGCCTGGGGGCCGGGGCCGACGATGTCCTGAACCTGCTCGCGAACCGCGTTCAGGGTAACGCCCAACGATTCCAGGGCGCGAGCACCGATGCCCTCGCCCTCGTGAATCAGGCCGAGCAGCAGGTGTTCAGTACCGATGTAGTTGTGGTTAAGCATGCGTGCTTCCTCTTGGGCAAGCACCACAACGCGCCGAGCTCGGTCGGTAAAGCGTTCAAACATTGCGCACTCCTTGCATTTTCCTATTGATACAAGAGTACGTTGAGCGCCGGGTTTCTGCCCGGCGCTTGGGTATCTGTTCGCCATCAAGAGAACGAAAGAGGCGCGGGCGGAAGATACGCGGAACGGTCGGGTTCCTCTGCCGAGGTCCGAGCCGGGTTTTGGGCCAGGTTTTGAATCGGGTTTCAAGCCGGGTCGTCTGTGCCACCTTTCGAGTCGCCCAGAGTCCTTTGAGAATCGCCTCCCAACACCCAGGTACACATAGAGCCGAACATAAACACAGAAAAATCCGCGTACCCGACTACGTTGGGTGCAATTTATCTGCAGAGAATCCGAAATATTGCAGAATACCCACTGTTTTTCAAAGTATATGCACGCCAATCACCCAACAGGCAGACCGCAGTTCACGGCGGCGCGTGAGAATCGCCCTAAATGCTTCACGACTTCCCCATTATTCCCTAAAGCACGCGAAAAGACATAAAGATATACACACTACAGACGGAAGAATAATCCGGGGAATAATGGCACACCCGCCCATCGCTCATGATTTATTCACGCGCAGAGAATCATGTGAGACCACCCCCCCTGTAGGTACGGATGCAGTGATATTGACATTCTGTCTATATATTCCGACACGTGCAAGAATTTGCGCACTCCACCGCCGATAATAAATTTACGAGTAAATTAAATATGTTGATGCGTCAGCACGACCCAACACCACACACATTTCCCCACACCTCAGCAAGCCCTACAATCCGACTCATCATGCCACCGACTCAGATATTTACCATCACATAAAAACACTCACGGCGGATAGTGATGATCACTATCCGCCGTGAGAGCACGCAATACATCTACCCCACACGGAGCAGACCCGGAAGGCTAGAAATTAATCCTGTTCCTTCATAGCTGCGTAGTATGCATCCTGAATGTCCTGGTGAATGCGGCCGCGGTCAGAAACCTTGTGACCGTTAGCCTTAGCCCATTCGCGAATCGCAGCGGTCTCAGGGTTACGCTTAATCGGAGCAGCGGTACCGCGAGGCGCGCGGGTGCGCTGAGCCGAACCCTGCACGCGGCGAGACTTCGCTACGAAGGGGCGGATAGCATCGCGCAAGCGAGCAGCGTTTGCGGAGGACAGGTCAATCTCGTAGTGAGCACCGTCCAGGCCAAAGCGGATGGTCTCGTCGGCGGGACCGCCGTCCAGATCGTCTTCAAGGATGATGCGAACCTTCTGTGCCATGAATGGCACCTCCCTCATCTGTTGCATATATCCTATGGGCGCAAAACCCTAAAGTCTCTATCTAAAATTGATAGAAGAAAAAGTGTGCCGGATATATATACGTACCAATTTCTTATACATCGTAACAGAAATATCGAAGGTATTCATTACCCAAAGCGGCAAAATAGACGGGAAAATAATACCCAACTGGCAATGACCAAGACCAATGACGATTTCTTCGAAATGATGAAAGAATAACATCGAGGAATATTCCGCCGGAATATCGGCTCTGAATCGTCAGGCAATGCCGGCCCTGTTCTCTAAGCGCATATTGCCGCCACCACCCCGGTAAATAACCCGCTGAACAATCCCACAGCACATCGACATCTCAAAGGCCGAAGGCTAGAGATACACCACACACATTTGAACAGCACCTATCGGAAAATCAGCAGGAATAATCCTCGATG
>OFCR01000467.1_pt1 | contig 8433 bp, 10 predicted proteins | sample 1520881 | NCBI WGS metagenome assembly OFCR01 (sample SAMEA2699032, study PRJEB24076) | metagenome | biome: Human gut stool | place: Spain | collected 2012-09-23
CGACAAACAGACGGGGGCCGCCTGCCCCCATCAAATTCAGACACATAATCATCAAGTGTGGATTTTCCACTGTATTCTTGAAATTTCTTGTAATAACTCTCAGTCGAAAAACGGGTATAAAGCCATATCCCACCAATGAGCGAAAGCAAGACGAATATAGCAAATATAACTTTTTTTCTTTTTTTCATCGTTTAAACAGATCCTTTCTAGGTGAACTTCTACCTTAAAGCTGTTCTCACCTATTTTTTAGATTTCGAGAGAACGAACGACCCTACTTTTTTGATAACTGCTACTACGACTAAAACCATCGCATACAATAAAAATGGCGAGATTAAAAGGAGAACGATTTCCCATGTTTTAAAGAAAGCAAGTTCTTTGTCCAATTAGAACGGCTTAACTCTAATCAGCTTCATTCCTAGTATTTTTAACGTGACTTCTTATTGTTTCAAATTGGGCGAAACACACTCTTCTTCCCTAAGTTCTCGCTATCTAGATAGGATCGAGCCATTTTGACCAGATACAATCTTTCATCTTCTTTCACAATGGTACGAAATAGCTCCATTGCGCCAGTTCTATTTCCTTTTAAGAACTCATTGAGTGCTTTTAGGTAGGTAGATTCCAATTGAAAGAACTTGAGGTTCGTTACTTCATTTAAAATGGCATCATTAGCTTCTTTCTTAATCAGTATATCGTAGCGAGCCCTGTAGGCTTTTTTGGTTGATTCATAATCTAATAGATATTTAGAAAGTAACTTCTCAAACTCATCTTCTTTCAAATTAGGATTTGAAAAAAGGCTTGCATTCAATAGAAATTCGTTTAATTTTACTTGCTCATCTTTTGTAAACTGCTGATTCTTTTTGAGTTCGTTTACAACTGCTTTGATGGAAGAATAGTCACCAATCATATAGTAATAGTAAAGTGTTGCAACCAATATTCTCACCTTAATAGTTTTGAATTTCTTCCCTTTTTGGTTCATCATATAGCTTAGCATCAAGTCAAGATTGATATCCTTATAGATGAGACTGTACAATTTTTTACCAAAAAGAATTTCTTTAATAAACAGTAAAATCAATTCAATCAGCAAGTAAATCAAAAAAGAAATAACTGCTATTTTTTTACTTTGGGTCACTTGCACTGCATATAGAAACGGTAGGGCTATGATAATCAGCATTAATATCACTGGTCTATTGTACCGTTTTCTTAGTTCTTTATATGCGTTCACTTAAATCTCCTTAGCTCTCATTTTATTAGGATTTAGCATTTTTTTGCCCTGTCTAAAAATAAGTCACTTAATTTTCAGCTTAATTGTAAAACTCTGTGGTTTCCACCTACCATCATACTGAAATTTTGCAACTGAGGCAACTTCCTCAATAGATGGAAGTAGTTGTAAAAAAAAAAAAGCACCTATCGGTGGTTAGATGCTAGACAAACTGTTTTTTCCATAAAACAACCTAAATGATGCTGAAAAAATTAAACCGAACTATACTATATAAGCTCATTCAAACATAAACTGAAACTTTCCGCCGTGAGAAAAGTGCTAGGAACACTATTGTTTCTAGCACTCGGGAATTTTGAAACCTTAGGTTCAAAACTAAGTCATGGAACTTCTTCGAAGTTCGCTGACGTCCGTACTCACCTAAGGAAAGTTTCTAAGAGGAATTTTTCTTGATTTTAACCACCTCTCAGTGGTTACTACTTCTTCTTTTGTGGAAAAAGGGGAAGGCCGAGCTTGGCAATCTTTTCAGCTGGGGTCTTCATGCCATCCTTGACCCATTTGGAAATCACTGAAACAATGGCCGAGCTCCAAAAAGAATTAAGGTAACTGCCGGCACCATTTAATGAGCTACCATTTCGTTTTTCCAAAAAATCATAAACTGCCTTGGTCAATACCTGCTCAAAATTATAATCAATAGCAAGACTGATGATTTTGGCTTCTTTTTTGACTTCCTTAAGGAGATAAACCCAGACTTGGTAAAGATCCGTCTTGAGATTATAGCCGTCCAAGGACTTAGTAATCTTTGCAATGCTAGACTCAAAAATAGATTTCAAAATCTCTTCCTTAGAACCATAATTGCGATAAAAGGCAGCACGAGATACACCCGCACGCTCAACCAGTTCCGATATGGTAATCTTTTTAAAGTCTTTTTTCTCCAACAATTGCAGGAGAGAAATTTCGATGGATTCTCGTGTAATTGCTTTGTTTTCTTGGTTAAATCGTTTGAGATTTTGCAAGGATTTCTCTGAGATTTTTCTTTCTGCCATAACATTCACTTTCTATCTGTCACACCTGATGATATACGCTTTCATAGCAATGCACTTCATGATAAAATTGTAAAAGAAGACAAATAACTTGTCAATGTACATTATGCAGATATGAGGTGTAACCTATGAAATGGAAAATTATTGCGGATTCAGGCTGTGACTACCGTTCTTTGGACAATCTGGCATCAGACACGGAGTTTGTCAGAGTTCCTTTGACTATCCAAGTGGGCGAAACCATCTACAGAGATGATGCTCAACTCAATATTGATCAAATGATGGAGAAAATGTATGCGACTACGACTGCTTCTAAGTCTGCCTGCCCGAGTCCTGATGATTATATGAAATCCTTTGAAGGAGCGGACAATATCGTCGTCGTGACAATCACTGGAACCCTTTCCGGTAGCTACAATAGTGCTGAAATCGCTAAGAAGATTTATCTGGAAGAGCATCCTGATACTAAGATTCACGTGATTGATAGCCTTTCAGCTGGTAGCGAGGTCGACCTCATCGTTCGTAAACTCAATCACTTAGTCGATGAAGGTCTTGATTTTGACCAAGTCGTTGATGGCATCACAGTTTACCAAGCCAAGACTAAGTTGCTCTTTGTTTTAGCAAAAGTTGATAATTTGGTCAAGAACGGTCGTCTAAGTAAACTAGTTGGCACCGTTGTTGGACTCCTCAATATCCGTATGGTCGGTGAAGCTAGTAAGACAGGTACTCTTGAGTTGCTTCAAAAAGCTCGAGGGCAAAAGAAAGCTATCAAGGCAGCTTTTGACGAACTCCTCAAGGCCGGTTATACTGGCGGTCATATTACGATTGCTCACCACAACAATGAAAAATTTATCGAGCAATTCTCTGCAATGATTCGTGAAAAATTTGCCCATGCAAGCATCGAAGTCCTTCCGACTTCTGGACTCTGTAGTTTTTATGCCGAAGAAGGCGGACTCCTTATGGGGTATGAAATTTAAGAAGACATTGAAAAGAGGCTGGACTACATGTTCGGTCTTTTAAAAATCAGATTATGCTATTTGATAATCAGCAGAATAGGATTTTAAAACTAAAAATTCTTTCTTGATAATCCAACGTAATCGCTTTCATTATCCCCACCATTTATGGTAACATGGAAGGGACGCATTCGTATCATATTTCTTATAAATTTAGATATCCTTATTAACTTTAAACACGGAGATGCTTTATGAAACAGAAACAGTCACATTTTCTAATCCCTGGAATCCTTCTTCTAGGGATCGTTTTGCGGGCCCCGTTCACAACCATGTCCACTGTCTTATCAGATATTGCTTCTGGTCTAGGCGTTGAGGTCAGTTCTCTTGGTCTCTTGACAAGTCTGCCACTCTTGACCTTTGCGCTCTTCTCACCCTTTGCGGCCAGCTGGGCCAAACGCTTTGGAATCGAAAGACTCTTTCTCGCAGTTCTGATTGTCATGACACTTGGTTCTGCTTTGCGTACCATCAATCTTACCCTCCTTTATGTGGGGACAATTTTAGTCGGAGCGGGAATTGCCTTTATCAACGTCCTTCTTCCAAGCCTCATCCAAGCCAATCAGCCTGATCGATTGGGATTTTTGACCACACTCTACATTACAGCCATGGGCTTGTCTACAGCCGTAGCTTCATCAGTTGCCGTTCCAATCACTAAGGCAACCTCATGGCAAGGCTTGGTCTGGGTATTGACAGCAGTCTGTGCCCTGGCTCTTGTAGTTTGGCTTCCTAATGTCCGTCACAATCATTACTTAGAACAAGAAACTTCTACCAGCGAAAATTCAGGCAGTTGGTATAAGAGTGGCAAAGTCTGGGCCATCATGATTTTCGGTGGATTACAGTCACTCTTCTTCTATACCACTATCACTTGGCTTCCAACCATGGCCACTCAAGCCGGTGTCGGCGAGGCTAATGCCGGAATTCTAGCTTCCGTTTTCACACTGACGAGTATTCCATTCTCTATGATCGTTCCTAGCCTAATCACTAAACTTTCTGATCATAACCGCCATTTGATGCTAGTGGCTACCGTCCTAGCAGGACTCATCGGAGTTGCCATGCTTTTGGTTAATACCAACAGCTTTGTTTATTGGCTGGTCCTTAACCTCTTAATCGGAAGTTGTGCTAGTGTCCTATTCCCTTACATGATGGTTTCCTTTTCAATGAAGGCCAGCTCCCCTGAACAAACAGCCCAACTATCTGGGTTAGCCCAAACCGGAGGCTATATCTTTGCGGCCCTTGGTCCAGTCTTGTTTGGTTCAAGCCAACAACTCTTTAACTCTTGGACCCCTGCTGTTTTAATTCTTCTTGTATTGACCCTAATCATGGGAATTGCCCTTTACAAAGTTGAAAAAACAGACCTTATTTTGTAAGAGAAAAACTAATAAAAGAAAATGCCCCACAGGTTGTAGCTTGTGGGGTGTTATTTTGCGTGTGGCGAATGAATGAAACTTTTAAAGACAGAGGTCGAAGTATTCGTATTTGTCTTTCGAGAAGTTTTCTTATCCACATAACCCTATTTCTCTAGCCAAGAGAAGGCTTGGTTTAGCTTTTCTTTTGCTTGTCCAACAATACACGGTCCATGAGAAATAATAATATTCTTAGGTTCCCATTTCTTTATTTTGTGGTAGCTCCTCAAAGCTTGTTTTTGGCCAAATAAGAAACTCATTCTTAAATCTCTTGGTGTTTTACCATTTGGATAGTGATTATCGCCTATTTTAAACAGTAGCTTTTCAAAAATCGATACATTCTCAGTTTCTATGTTTTCAATAAGATCCGTTAAAATCAGAGTGGAACTTTCATTATGGAAAAAAACAACCTCTTTCACGTAAAAACTTCCCTCAAATGTCGTAAAAAGAATTTCTTCGTTCCAATTGGCTTTCTCTAGTTCATAACCATAATCCAAACTCATTCCCGATTTTCTGGCACGCTTTTGAACACCACTAGCTAGCCAGACTTTTGCTTCAGGAAATAGTTGATGCCACTCATTTATATAACTATAATGTAAGACATTTGGAGCAATAAGGTGTTTTACCTCACCCAATTGCTTGATTTCCGAAAGTAAATTGTCATTAGGCTTAATCGGTGAATGCACCCAAATATCACCATTCTTCAGACGAATAACTGTCATTCTAGTTGAGAAAGGCACTTTGAAGAATTTGAAATCCATCCGTACTTCTTCCCCATCTACAACCCATAGGTTTTCAGCTATCTTTTTTAAGGAATTGAGAGGACTATATTTTTTGACTTCCATGAAACTCTGCTTTCTAAATTAATAAAGTATAATCAATCGTTATTCTCCAAAAATGGAACAACCAACTCAACCCACTCTTGAGGTAAGTAAGCTGACAAATAGCCGTGATTATAGCCTTTTGCCTCAAACAAGATAGTGTTGGGATGCAGCTGCTGAAACAATCTAGCTGACTCTTTCACACAGTTCAATTCTTTTTCACCGTAGATATACAGAACCTGCGCCTTACTAGCAGAAATCTTGTCCTTGAGCTTGTAACGCCCCATATAGGTTTTGTAAATAGTCACCAATGTTTTGATAGGTGTCCTTGGCAGATCCTCCATAAAATAATTTTTTAACTCGTCTGGATAGGCTAGTCTAGGATAGCATTTATTCATAATACTTAGCTGAAGTTTGCAAGATGATTTACTGAACATCAGTTTACCGAATAATGATACCAGTAGGATGCTAAATCTCGCTAACCTTGGTTGAGGAATACAGATACTTCCGTCTATGATAGCTTTCTCAGCAATTTCGCTGTCTAAAGACAAAAGCTCCATGGCAATTTGACCACCAAGTGAGACACCAGCCACAGCAAATAATTTCCTACCACAGTTCTGTCGGACATAATCTAGAATTTCCTGTGCCGAATCTTCCGTTGATATATAATCCTTCTGATACTCCTCTCCGTGACCATTGAGTGTTGGTAAAATGACATGGTAATTATGAGACAGGAGACGAGCTTGTCTAAGATAATTCCACCAAGAGCTACCCCCACCATGTATCAATAAAATGGGAGGCAAATTTTTATCACCAAACTCATGAAATTTCATTTTGATAACCTCCAAGATGTCTCATATAGCCAGTACCATTCTTTTTTTGAAAGCTATGTTAACCTTTTTCCTACAATTAACACCTCTTAGCTCTATTTACAAGTAAGAGTGATAATATCCCAACCTACCTAGTCAAGGCCAAATTCCATTCTCACATCAGCTAGAGAAGAGACTTTACCTTGAGTAATTTCCTGATACCCAACTAAAATTTCCTTTTTCAAATCCTCAAAAGCCACTTGATATGGTGTCTCCCGAAAATCACTAGACACATATTTACTTTGGTTAACCATTATATTTTTCATTTTTCTAAGCGCTCCTTTTTGTATGTATATATTGTAACATGAAGAAGAAATATGATTCAGTGAAAAATATCAACTGACTTACAAGAAAAAGCCCTGTCACCAAGGCTTCTCTATACTTTCACAAATAATCCTAATAAATTTCCATTCAACTTCTTCTAAGCATCTTTTCTAAAAAATAAATTGGCAATCTCATCTTCTGAAAAGCCTAGCTCACCAAGTTTTTCAAACAAAATTTTCACTAGCTTGTTAGATTCTTGATATCTTATCTCTTTTATTTCTTGCTCGCTTGCTATGACAAAATATCCTAATGTGCCACAGCTAGTAACCAAATTCTGTTCTTCGAGAACTTTCATTGCTTTTTGGACAGTTGCCGGATTACACTTCTCGTTTTCTGCTAATCTCCTTATTGAAGGAATTTGTTGTTCAGGTGCATAATCACCTCTTAAAATAGTCGTTCTTAATTTTGATGCAATTTGTAAATATAGATGGAGTTTCATTTAATCTTTTTATTTGCCTGTTCCCTGGCAAACTTCCAATATGCAGAGTATGGAATGACTGTAGCCAGTAGAAGATAGTATTTATTTGCAAACATATCTGCTTCTCCTTTTGCATTGAAATGAATCGGAATTTTTTCTGGGAGAAATCTACAAATAACAACTATTATAGCTAACATCACTAATAACACCAAAATATCTTTTATCAGTCTGTTTTTCATCTTATTTTCCTCCTTTAACTAGATAAAATTTGACTTGCTTATTGTTAAATAAACACCCATTGTAATAACCAATAAAACTACTGATACTACCTGTAAAACAAATATAATCGGAAGATTAAACAGCCAATTAAGCAAAATAGGCGTAATAAGTGTAATCATACCAATAATTCCAGTTACAATAACAGGAAGACTTTGTTTGACAACTATCATCTCACTGTCCCAATCATAGTTAGTATATTTTTTATTTAATGAAATTCCGATTACCGTTATAAAAAGGGAGTAACATATAGGAACAATAACTAGATTCATAACTTGAATAGGATTCATATCAAGTTTCAGCATAAATACTGATACAGAAATCATATATCCAATCAAATGAAGTGTAAGGTTGACAGCTATCTTAGCATTTAAAATCATTTTCACTTCAACCGGAGAACTTTTCAAAATCCAAATATTTTTACCTTCTAAAGATATAGATGAAGCTGCTGGACAACTGAGTGAAAGCATAGATGCAATAAAGACGGGAGCTAAGTTTGAAAGATACTCATTTATATTTTCAATTCCTGCAGAATTTCCTATTTGACCTACAGAATTAAACAGGAAACATATACTAAAGACACATAAAAGAATCACTCCAAGCCCAGCATTCAAGACTGCCATATAAGAACTTAAAAATCGTCCAAGCTCTTTTTGATACAAGGCAAAAAATACCGATTTTCTTTCATAAGATACTTTGTCATTAGCATATCTTGATTTTGTATTGGCAAGTGTATTAAGTAGTCCATACTTCGACGAAGCAATTTTGACAAATAGATAAAAAACGACTATTGAAAGAACTATATAAAATCCCATCCCATAGTATATTGGAAAATTGTAGTATGACATAAATAGTCTAGAAATTGGATACAGTCCAGTAATTTGCTTAGCCAGAGTAACCCCAATACTACCTTCATCACCTGATTGCATAGCTGATAATGCAAAATATCCAATTATACCTAGCATCGCAAATGAAAAAATAAGAGAGATAACATTTTTCCTTTTGATAAATTGCAAGAATAAGTGCAACATTTAGTCAAACTCATCCTCTAGAGCTTCA
>OFCR01000472.1_pt1 | contig 8350 bp, 5 predicted proteins | sample 1520881 | NCBI WGS metagenome assembly OFCR01 (sample SAMEA2699032, study PRJEB24076) | metagenome | biome: Human gut stool | place: Spain | collected 2012-09-23
ACGTCAATTCGTAAACCACGGTCATATCCTTGTTGATTTCTGGGTTGATTTCATCGCGTTCTGGAAGACGTGTCAATGAACCTTCAAGTTTTTCAGCATCAAATGATACGAATGCTGGACGTCCGATAGTAGCTTCTACTGCTTCAAGGATAGCAGGAACTTTAGCTGATTTTTCACGAACTGAAATTACTTGACCAACTTCAACGCGGTATGATGGGATATCAACACGTTTACCATCAACAAGGATATGACCGTGGTTTACGAATTGACGTGCTTGACGACGAGTAGTTGCAAGACCAAGACGGTAAACAACGTTGTCAAGACGACGTTCCAAAAGAACCATAAAGTTGAAACCAAGTGTTCCACCTTTAACTTTAGTAGCTTGTACGAACAAGTTACGGAATTGTTTTTCACCCAAACCGTATGAGAAACGAAGTTTTTGTTTTTCAGCCAATTGCAAACCGTATTCTGAAAGTTTTGAACGGTTGTTTGGACCGTGTTGACCTGGTACGTAGTTACGACGTGCCAATTCTTTACCTGTTCCTGTAAGTGAGAAACCAAGGCGACGTGATTGTTTCCATGATGGACCTGTATAACGTGACATTAATAATGTCCTCCTATAAAAAATATTTTTTAGGAAATAACGTTTTAGATAAACCTGATTCGTTCAGAAAGACTTCGCCCAAACAGCAAAGGTTACTTTTTTAGCTGACTTCCTGTTGACGAGCTTCATTTTATCCTGCTATTATTTCACATACTTTAATAGTTTACCACGAAAAAAAGCCCAAGTAAAGGCTTTTTATTATTTATTCTCAATTTCAGCCTGTTCCTCAGGACTCAAATAGCGAATAAGGGTCTTTTCAGTTAAGATGTCTGAATAAGTATAAGACTCAACATAACTATTGTTAATAGCTCCTGCTTGAGAACTGAAGTCTTGATATTCAACAATAAACAACGATGGATAGACTTCCGTCAAACGGCCAATCTTGTTCTTTTCACGTTTACGACCATTCTCTAGGGTCAATTCCACCAACTGACCTTCATGGGCCTTAATAGCTTCCTTGATGTTTTTCATCTTGGCAACATCTGCAAATGCATCACTCATATATATCTCCTTAAATCTGAAAGTTATGATTCCTCAAACTGAGCAATCGATGAAAATTTATTATACTCTTTTTGAAATAGCAATTTAACCGTTCCACGCGCTCCAGCACGATTTTTCTCCAGAATAACTTCAATTGTATTATCTTCAATCTCGTTCCCTGGTTCTTTGCCTTCTTTTCGATAGTAATCCTCACGATATAAAAAGGCAACAATATCGGCATCCTGCTCGATAGATCCTGACTCACGGATATCAGACAACACAGGACGTTTATCCTGACGTTGTTCCACGCCACGAGATAACTGACTCAAGGCAATTACAGGAACTTTGAGCTCCTTGGCCAAAATTTTTAACTGTCTCGAAATATCTGATACCTCTTGTTGGCGATTTTCTGGCCGTGTCCCTGTAATCAACTGTAAATAGTCAATGACAATAAGACCTAGACCACCCTCTACTTCCTGTGACAATTTACGAGACCGTGCCCGAATCTCAGTAATCTTAATACCAGGAGTATCATCAATGTAAATAGGTGCCTCGGCCAGAGCTCCCTGAGCAATCATAACATTATTCCAATCTTGCTCTGTCAATTGACCTGTACGTAAAGCATGGGAATCAATCATACCTTCTGAAGCCAACATACGATCTACTAAACTTTCCGCCCCCATCTCTAGTGAGAAAACTGCAACAGCTTTATTTTGCTTGGTGCCAACGTTCTGAGCAATGTTTAGAACGAAAGCTGTTTTACCAACAGCAGGACGAGCTGCTAAAATAATTAATTGATCAGGGTGTAAACCTGTTGTAATTTTGTCAAGATCACGGAAACCAGTTGGCAATCCGGTAACATCCGACGTTTGTTGTGAACGCATCTCCAAAGTATTAAAGTTGACATCAAGAACATCAGATATTTTACGAAAACCACTACGATTACTATGCTCCGAAACATCCACCAAGGCTTTTTCGGCATTTGCAATGATTTCATCAGATTCAGTTGAACCCTCATAGGCTTGGTTGACAGTCTCTGTCAATCTACTTATAATACGACGAAGCATGGCTTTCTCAGCCACAATTTTAGCATAGTATTCAGCATTGGCAGATGTGGGTACACTATTGACCAAATCTACAAGATAAGAAATACCCCCTATATTTTGGAGGTCATCTTGGTCATCTAGAATGGTACGTACTGTCGTGGCATCAATGGCTTCATTTCGATCCGACAGAGTCACCATTGCTTTAAAGATGACACGATGGGAATACTTGTAAAAGTCATCTGCTTCGATATATTCTCGAACTGCAATCAACTTGTCAGGATTAATAAAAATAGCACCCAGAACAGACTGCTCAGCCACTAAGTCCTGAGGTTGTACCCGTAATTCTTGAGGTTCTGACACAATTACTCCCTCCTTTACAAGATTTACTTATAGTGTCAAGGTTTACTCAGCACTATTTTTGATATTAAGCTTAATTTTTGCACTTACTTCTTTATGAAGCTTTACAGGAACCTCAATCAAACCAATCGCACGAATAGGATGTTCAAGTTCAATATGACGTTTATCAACCTTGATTCCAAATTGTTTCTGAAGCCCTTCTGCTATCTTTTTGGCTGTAATTGAACCAAAAGTACGACCGTCTGGTCCAACCTTCTCAGTAAATTGAAGACGATTTTCTTCCTTCTCAAGTTGCTCTTTAACGTATTTTGCTTCAGCTAACAACTCTGCAGCATGTTTTTCTTCAGATTTTTGTTTACCTTTCAACTCACCTATGGCTTGGTTTGTTGCTTCTTTAGCAAGGTTCTTTTTAATCAAGAAGTTTTGAGCGTAACCTGACGGTACTTCTTTGATTTCACCTTTTTTTCCTTTTCCTTTAACGTCTTGTAAGAAAATAACTTTCATTTTAGTCCTCCTTAGGAGCCAACTCTCCCATAATAGTTTCAATTAATTTATTTTTTACCTGCGCAACACAACAATCTCTTATTTGACAGGCAGCTAAGTTGAAATGCCCTCCGCCACCTAACTTTTCCATAATACGTTGCACATTAATTGTTTTATGACTTCGAGCAGATATATTTACCGTAGAATCGCTTGTACGAGCGATAACAAAAGTGGCTTCGATTCCAGCCATAGCAAGCATCGTATCTGCTGCTTTTGAAATGACAACATTATTGTAGCATTTAGGATCTTCACCCATAGCAACGATAATATCGTTGGTAATTCGATCACCTGCTAAAATCAACTCATTAATACGTCGATACTCCTCAAAGTCCGTAGCCGAAATCGTTTGAATCTCTCCACTATCACTTCCTAAACTACGAAGGTATGAGGCAACATCAAACGTTCGACTTGTTACACGAGTAGAGAAGTTTTTCGTATCTAGCATTATGCCTGCCATGAGGATAGAAGCTTGAATTTTACTTAACCGCTCTGGAGCCCCTTGAAATTGCAACAATTCCGTAACCAACTCACAAGCAGAGCTTGCTCCACTTTCAATAAAGGTCAAAACGGCATTTTCAGGGAAATCATCATCACGACGATGGTGGTCTACGACAATAACTTCGTTAAATCGAGTATAGAAACTCTTAGATAAAGTCAGATTTACTTTAGAATGGTCGACCATAATCAGCAATGAATTCTGATTAACCAGTTCCTCAGCCTCTGAAAGCGTAATCAGTGGTGACTGTCCATCCTCCTTCAAACGATTAACTGCACGCGCAATATCAGCGTTCATAGATTCATCATCGTAAACAGCAAAGCTCTTTCGAACAATCTGACTAGCAAAGTGAGCCATTCCGACAGTAGCACCTAGGGCATCCATATCCAAATTCTGGTGTCCAACAACAAATACTCTTTCGACTGTTTTCAACTTATCCGAAATTGCTGTCATCATAGCTCTTGTTCTTGTGCGAGAACGCTTGACCGTTGAGACAGAACCTCCGCCAAAGTATAGTAATTCTTTGTGATCGTCATTTTCCTTGACTACAGCCTGATCCCCACCACGAACAAGGGCAATGTTAAGATTCTGCAAAGCCACTTGTCCGATTTGATCATGCTTAATTGTTCCAAATGAGATTCCCATACTCAGTGTCAGTGGTAAACCACGTTCTTGAGCCTGTTGACGAAAATCATCTAAAACAGAAAACTTTTGATTCATGAACTCCATCAAAACCCTATAATTAGTGAAAAAGTAAAAACGGTCACCTTCAATACGTCGATAATGGATGTGTTTAGCTTTGGCAAACTCTGAAATAAAACCTGCCACGAATGTATTGATCTTTGAAACATCTGCATCTGGCAAACTTCCTGTCACATCGTCGTAGTTATCGACTGAAATAATACCGATAACAGGACGTGTCATATTTGGGTCTGTATTCGTATCATGATTATAAACATTATCAATAAAGTAAATCAACTTATTATCAAAGTCAACAAAAGCAGCATATTTGTTTTCGCCAACTGTAATCACATTGGAGGGTGATCCTTTACGCTTCTGAGCAATAAAATTAGCAACCAATTGCTTATTGAAGTTTCCGTTTTCATCCGAAAGTACTAGCTTCGCATAAGGATTAAACCATTCAATATGATCATTCTCATCAAAAGTAATTACCCCAACAGGCATTTTTCCAAGAAGGGTCTTCAAAGAATCTTCAACATCCTGATTTAGTTCATCTAATTGTTCTATTTCCAAGGACTCGTATGTTGTCTTTTGGTAATGTAATAAGGCAACAACCACTACCATAATGATAAAAAGCGCAAAAATGAGTGCAGACTCAGATTTTAAAATGCGAACAAAGATGGTAGCAATTCCAAAAAGAATTAACCCTATCATTACAAGATGAATCGTTGCAAAGTGAAATCTTTTCATATAAAACCTCTTAATCTAGTAATTATAACATAAAAAAGCCCTAATTAAAAGGCTTTTAAACGCATTACTACCGTTAGTCCACTTTACGACGGGCCTTATTATTGCCTTCAAGGTAGACCATCAGAATAGAGATATCTGCTGGATTGACCCCTGAAATACGACTCGCTTGACCAATGGTCTCAGGATTAATTTTCTTAAATTTTTGACGAGCTTCAGTAGCGATAGAATCAATAGCATCCCAATCAATATTTTTCGGAATTCTCTTTTCTTCCATACGCTTCATCTTGGCTACTTGATCCAAAGCTTTATTGATATACCCTTCGTACTTGATTTCAGTCTCAAGCAACTCTATAATCTTAGCATCCAAATCTTCTGAAGCTGGACCTACAAACTGAGTAGCTGTGGCATAATCAATCTCTGGTCTACGCATAAACTCTTTAGCAGTCATGGCATCTGTCAAGGGCTTAAAGCCTAGGGCTTGAATTTTTTCATTCGTTTCTTTGACAGGTTTCAATTTTTCTTTTGACAGACGTGTCAACTCACTGTCAAACTGATTTTTCTTGATTTCAAAGATATTCCAACGTTCATCATCAACCAAACCAACTTCTCTACCAATAGGTGTCAAGCGCATATCAGCATTGTCATGACGTAATATGAGGCGATACTCCGCGCGTGATGTTAATAAACGATATGGCTCCAAGGTTCCTTTCGTGACAAGATCGTCAATCATTACACCAATATAAGCATCACTACGTTTGAGGATAAGCTCAGGTTTACCTTGAACTTTAAGAGCCGCATTAATACCAGCAACTAGACCTTGGCCAGCTGCCTCCTCGTATCCAGAAGTTCCGTTGGTCTGTCCTGCTGTGAAGAGACCTGAAATCAACTTCGTTTCAAGTGTTGCACGTAATTGATGAGGGAGAACTATATCATATTCAATCGCATAACCAGTTCGCATCATCTCCGCTTTTTCAAGACCTTTGATTGAGTGAAGTAATTCTTTTTGAACATCTTCAGGCAAACTTGTTGAAAGCCCTTGTACATACACTTCCTCAGTTTCTCGTCCCTCTGGTTCAAGAAAAAGCTGATGACGATTCTTATCGGCAAATCGGACAATTTTATCTTCGATTGATGGACAATAACGAGGTCCTACACCCTTGACAATACCTGAAAACATTGGGGCACGGTGTAAATTGCTATTGATAATATCGTGGCTTTCTTGATTCGTATACGTTAGCCAACACGGAATTTGATCCTGAAGATAGTCTTCATCCTTCGACAAGAATGAAAAATGATTCGGCTTTTCGTCACCTGGTTGAATCTCAGTTTCTTCGTAATTAATTGATGACGCCTTGACACGAGGGGGAGTACCTGTTTTAAATCGACCTATTTCAAGACCAAGCTTTTTCAAATTATCAGCCAAAGTAACGGATGCAAGGCTATTATTTGGCCCTGATGAATATTTGAGTTCTCCTAGTATAATTTCACCACGTAGAGCTGTACCTGTTGTTACAATAACTGCCTTAGCTCCATATTTTTGATTTGTTGCCGTTCTTACACCAACTACCTTACCATCTTCAACAAGTATGTCATCAATCATTGATTGACGGAGGGTCAAGTTTTCCTGGCGTTCAACTGTATGTTTCATTGTCATAGCATACAAAGCTTTATCTGCTTGTGCACGCAAGGCTCGAACAGCAGGCCCCTTACCGGTATTAAGCATTTTCATTTGAATATAAGTTTTATCAATATTTTTACCCATCTCTCCGCCGAGGGCATCAATCTCACGGACAACAATACCTACTAAAACATCATATTCACCTAACCTTAGTTCTCTTATTATTTTCATTCTTTCTATTGTTTCAATATCAGAATGCATGTATGTTGTTTTTACGCCTAATTCTGTTAGATACTTAGTTAAATCTTCTGCCATCCTCTTAGTTAAAGTAGTTATTAAAGTTCTAAATCCTTTTTCTGTAGTCTTCTTAATTTCTCCATACAAATCATCAATCTGACCTTTTATTGGCCTTATAATTATTTCAGGATCTACCAATCCTGTTGGTCTAATTATTTGTTCTGCTATAACTGATGAATTATCTAATTCATATTGGCTTGGTGTGGCACTTACATAAACAACTTGATTTATTTTTTTTTCAAATTCCGGAAATTGAAGAGGTCTATTATCATATGCACAAGGTAATCTAAATCCATAATCCACCAAGGTATTTTTTCTAGATCTATCTCCAGCATACATTGCTCTTACTTGAGGTAGAGTTACATGACTTTCATCAATAAACATTAGATAGTCATCTGGGAAATAATCTAGTAATGTTTTAGGTGGAGTACCAGGATCCCTTGAATCTAATATTCTAGAATAATTTTCTATTCCACTACAATACCCCATTTCCCTCATCATTTCTATATCAAAATTTGTTCTTTGTCTTAATCTTTGTGCTTCCAATAATTTATCTTGAGCATTCAATTCTCTTAATCTTTCTTCAAGCTCATCCTCTATTCTACTAATTGCTTTTTCTAATGTTTCCTGTGAAGTAGCAAAGTGTGATGCAGGGAATATAGCAACATGATCCCTATCACCAAGTATATTTCCTGTGAGAACATCAAATTCACGTATTCTATCAATTTCTTCGCCAAAAAATTCTACTCTTATTCCTTTATTAGAAGAGGAAGCTGGAATTATATCTAAAGAATCCCCTCTAACTCTAAATGTTCCTCTCTTAAAGTCTATATCATTTCTTTCATACTGTATATCTATTAATCTTCTTACTATTTCATCCCTATCTTTTTCCATCCCTGTTCTTAAACTTACAGTTAATTTCTTGTATTCATCAGGATTACCAAGTCCATAAATACAGGATACTGAGGCAACTATAATTACATCTCTTCTCTCAAATAAAGCAGATGTGGCAGAGTGCCTTAACTTATCTATTTCATCATTAATTGACGCATCTTTCTCTATAAATGTATCTGTTTGAGGAACATAAGCTTCTGGTTGATAGTAATCATAATATGATACAAAATATTCAACTATGTTATCAGGAAAGAATTCTTTAAATTCTGAACATAGTTGAGCAGCCAAAGTCTTATTATGAGCCAGTATTATTGTAGGTCTTTGAAGTCTTTCAATAATATTTGCCATAGTAAAAGTTTTACCCGATCCTGTTACCCCTAATAATGTTTGCCCTCTATGATTTTCTTTTAATGATTCTACTAATGTGTCTATTGCTTGAGGTTGGTCACCGGTTGGTTTAAATTTCGAATGTATTTTAAAACTATTCATCATTAATCTCCTATCTCGAACTTATATTCGTATTACCATTTTACTTTTTTTGTATATTATAGTCAATAATATGAGTAATTAAAGTTCTTTTTATT
>OFCR01000477.1_pt1 | contig 8270 bp, 9 predicted proteins | sample 1520881 | NCBI WGS metagenome assembly OFCR01 (sample SAMEA2699032, study PRJEB24076) | metagenome | biome: Human gut stool | place: Spain | collected 2012-09-23
TTTTTATACATATCCTAAAAGCGAAGGAGTAGACTATGTATTTTCCAACATCATCAATCCTGATAGAGTTCTTAATACTGGCTATTATCGATAGAGAAGACTCCTATGGTTATGAGATCAGTCAAACCATAAAACTTGCAGCTAATATCAAGGAATCAACACTTTATCCTATTCTTAAAAAACTTGAAAAGGCCGGCTATATGACGACCTATAGTCAAGAATATCAAGGTAGAAAACGTAAATACTACAGTATTACCTCGGAGGGAAAAGAACAGTTAGAATTTCTTAATAAGGAATGGTTAACCTATAAAGAAACTCTGGACGGTATTGTGGAAGGGAGATTAAGACATGACAAAGACTGAATATCTAGCCAAATTAACAAAATATCTACGAAAATTACCACAAAAGGACTACGAAGAAGCTCTAGAATATTTTATGGAGTACTTTGAGGAGGCTGGACCTGAAAATGAAGCTCAAGTTATTGCAGAATTGGGTACACCTAAGGAAGCCGCTCATGAAGTCATCACTCGTCTGCTTGATGAAAAGATTATTGAGGATAAGAGCAGCTTACGCAATAAAACGACTATCCTTTGGATTGCTATCCTAGCTGTTTTAGCCAGTCCAGTCGCCTTACCAATTTTACTATTCTTCTTAGCTATGCTAATAACACTTCTTATGATTATTTTCGCAGTCATAGTGACTGCCTTAGCTCTTACCTTTGCCTTACTCATTAGCGGTGTTTACACTTTCTTTACAAGCTTCTCTCTCTCAAGTGTTTCACTGGCTTCAACACTGTTTGGAGTAGGTCTAGGACTGTTGATGTTTGGGGGAGCGCTCTTACTACTTTTGGTTTCATTTGAAATCTGTAAACTTATTGTAAAGCTAATTACTCTATTGATTAAATGGCTCATCAGGAAAGGAAGAAAATCATGAAAACTTGGAAAAAAGTCGTCCTTGGAATATCTCTCATTTCTGTATTCTTAGGTGGGGGATTAGCAATTTGGGGCTACAGCCATGGAGCCTTAACTGATTTACAAAATCAGCCCAAAAATGATCTGGATTTTGTAAAGAAAGAAGTTAACGACTTCAATCGAATGGATATAAAAAGTAACAGCTACAATATCCTTATTAAAACTGGAAATATTAGTAAAGCAACTATCACTTATTATCAAAAAAAGAAAAATCCAATTGACATTACTGTGAAGGAACGTCAATTAAGCATCAACGAGAATTATTCTGATAAATCTCTAACTTCCCATAATCATTTCAACTTATTCGGATTAAAAGATTTAATAAATCTATCTACTCTCAACGAAAGCAATACCATAATCATTACACTCCCTAAAAAACAAACGATTGATTTTCTAAAGGCAGATTTAGCAACTGGAAATCTAGATTTAATCAATAGCACCATCAAAAAATCAGACATTAATCTAAATGTAGGGGACTTAACTTTTACTAAAATGATTGTCAGAAACCTAAAAGCTAACCTTGATGTTGGTAGTGTTGATAGCGATAACACCCTCTTTACTAACTCAGATTTATCTATTGCAATGGGAGAGTACTCTGGAGATAACCTGATTTTTAACGGTCACAATAAACTTGATGTTACATCCGGTGAAATTGAAATAGCTCTAAAAGATTATATGCTCAATGTTCAAGCCGATAGTCACTCAGGAGAGGTTGACATTACAAATAACCTTAAGATTTCAAAGGATAATACACTTACCATTACCTCTGATCTAGGTGATATCTACATCGAATAACGTAAAAAAGTCAGCTCTAATTAGAGCTGACTTTTAGTTTATACATTCTCAGACTTTGGTCTATAAATAACAATACCTACAACTACAAAAATAAGTAAGAAAATGAATAGCATGCGTACCTGATTTGAGATTTGTCCTGTCATAGAAATCGTTTGACGAAGACCTGACACGGAGTAAGACATTGGTAGGAATGGTTGAACGACCTTAAAGAACTTAGGACTTAGTTCAATCGGATAAGTTCCTGCACTAGAACCTAGCTGCAAAAGTAGTATAATCATGGAAGCAAATGCACCATATCTATCATCCCAACCTACAAGGGCTGTAACCAGAGCCATCAAAGTCCATGCTGCAAGGAGAATCATACCAAATGTAGCTAATGGATGATTTGGTACAACCCCCACAAATCGAATAGCAATATAAAGGGCAATAGCAGCCATTGTCGTAATAATACCATTGATAAGTAACTTATTCTTAGCCCAGTCAAAACGGCTAGTAAAGTTTCTTCCTGTCAAACTCTTAGCAAAGATGACATTGGTTGAAAGAGCTACAACCATAAGAGAAACAGAAATCATATATGGAGCCATTCCCACACCATTTGTGTCAACCTTATCCTTATCTGTTTTCTTCTCATTGAGCGGAGCACTAACCATTTTTGCATTGTCTGATTTTACCGAAACAAGAGATAGTTGCTGATTAGCCTTATTTAACGAGTCAGACAATGTAGAGAGGTTGGTTGACAGACTTGTCAATCCACTTGTCAAAGTATTTCCTCCGGTTGCTAATTGTTGGGCACCTGTATTGAGAGCATTTGTACCATTTTGAAGACTGGCAAATCCAGACAACAAGCTATTACTATTAGCATCTAGAGTTTGAGCGCCACTGGCAATTGTTGACACAGCACCTGTGTAGGTTGACAAACCTGTTGAGAGATTGCTTGCACCTGTAGCTAAAGTACTTTGAGCTGTTGACACACCTGAGGCAACCTGACTTGCTCCAGGTGACAATTGATTGACAAGTACTGAATTGAGACTAGCAATATTAGATTGCATTGATGATACAGTCGATGAGGCTGCTGGAAGAAGGGCATTGGCTGAACTAGCAATACCTGAAATTGACGTTTGTAAAGTAGCTAAATTACTTGAATCTCCACTACCTGTAGTTGTCGTACCTGTCAAGCTAGATAAAGCTGTTGACATACTTGACACATCTGATGCAATAGTTGAAGCATAACTACTAGCTGTCGATCCTGCATTACTAATTGCTGATGTAATCTCTGCTTGTTGATCTGCTGTCAAGCTCTGATATGCAGCTGTTCCTTGTACCGCAGCTAAATCGTTCGCTTTGTCAGTGGCACTAGCTGTGGCTATAGAGCTAGCTGCAGAAGAGATATTTGAAAGATAAGTCGCTATTGAACTTGTATCTACTGATGTTGTTGATGTTCCACTAGGTAATGATGTATTACTTACTGCTGTATTAAGATTTTGAATTGCTGTATTCAAATCAGTTAAATTAGTTGACAAGGTTGACAACTGTGCTTGCTGTTCTTCAGATAAACTTGTTGCTGTAGCCATTTGACTAAGTGCTGTAGACAGAGAATCTGCACCAGTTACCAGAGCGTTCATAGCTTCTGCACCTGAAGCAAATTGACCTGCAGCAGAATTGACAGCCTCAGAGTTACTATTTAACTGTGACAAAGCACCTGACAAAGTTGACACACCTGAAGTATAAGCAGATGCGCCTGAACTCAAGGTATCTACACCTGTCGCCAATGTTTGTGTCGAACCAGCAAGAGTTCCTAGGCCATTTGATAAGGTTTGACTTCCAGATTGAAGTGCACCTGCACCTGCATATAATTGACTGGCCCCATTCGCTGCAGTTCCCATACCACCCTGAAGTTGAGACATGCTCTTAAAGACAGCTCCAACATAGGTTGATGTAATATTTTTAGAAACGGTATCCTTTAACTTAGATATGGCAGAATCGCTCATTTTTGAAGAAACGAAGCTATGTCCTGCTGTTGTTTGATAAGAAATTTCCAGTTTCTTAGGATCATTAGTCAAAAGGCTTGCTGCATTACTTGAGAGGTTTTCTGGGAAAGTAATCACCATATAGTAATTACCATCATCTATTCCTTTTTGTGCCTCCTTTTCAGTCACAAAATGATAGTCCAGATTTTTACTTTTAGACATATTGTCTACCATATCATGACCAATATTTAGAGTTTTATTCTGAAAACTAGCACTCTTATCTTTATTTACTACCGCCACTGGCAAATGTTTGACATTGCCATAAGGATTCCACATAGAAGATAAAAAGATTAGATTATACAAAGCGGGTATCAATGAGACCCCAATAATAGTTATCCATAGCTTTGGACTTTTAAGAAGAGCCTTTAATTCTGCTAACATATTTCTCCTTTTTAGACAGTGTGTTTATTTTTATGATATAATCAATTATAAACTCATTTATATGAAAATCAATATTAAAGAATTATTTTTTGGACACAACGTCTAAAAGTGTATAAAAGGAGAAACATATGACACAAGATCAACGGCGCGAGCAAACTAAAAAAGCACTTTTAGATGCTTTAGTAATATGTCTTAAGGACCAAGATTTCAATGAGATTACAACTATTCGTCTAGTTCAAACAGCTGGGATTAGCCGTTCTAGTTTCTATACTCACTACAAAGATAAGTATGAGATGATTGATAGTTATCAAAAAGAGCTTTTTCATAAACTAGAATACATCTTTGATAAATATGAAGGAAAGAAAGAGGGAGCCTTTCTCGAAATCTTTGATTTTCTCACTCGTGAAAAGCTCCTGTCAGCTCTATTGTCTACAAATGGATCAAAAGAAATTCAAGATTTTCTGATACATAAACTTCAGCGTATGATAGCTGAGGACTTCATTGTCCCTACTGCTAAAGAAAGAGCTCTCAAAGGATTCGAGAAAGACTACGCCAGTATTTATTTTGCGCATGCTATTTTTGGCGCTTGTCAAGCCTGGATAAATAAAGGAAAAAAAGAATCTCCTCAAGAAATGACAGACTTTCTTCTACGATTTATTCCTCAATAAAGCAATATATAGAAGTACACAAAAAGCAGCTTTTTTCTTCTACAATTAAGTCCCTAAAATAAAGGGATAATAAGTGAAAACAAGGTCAAAATTGCAGGTCCACCTTGAGTTAAAATAATTTTCTTATTAGCAGTTACAGCACCATAAACAGCAGCAAAGAAAACATTAAGGACAAAAATCGTTACAAGTAGTTGACTATTTGTAAAAATACCATACAAGAGGAACACAGCAATCAAACCATTGTAAATTCCTTGATTTTTAAATAAGTTTGTAACAGAATCACGTTGAAGTTCTTCTTTGCTCATATTGAAAACACGACTAGTCGTGTCCGAATGCGTCGCAAAAGTTTCCAAATACATGATATAGAGATGTTCCAAAGCAACAATCCCAGCTAAGATTAGTGTAATAATAGACATGATATCTCCCTTCTTGAGTAACTTTGACAGTATATCAAAAGTAAAACTCTAAAACAACCTAAATACTTTATTCGATTTAAAATATGGTAAAATAAAGTGTGAAAGAGAGGTTTTTATGACAAAGGCAGAAGTAATCGAGCGTCTCCAAAAAGATTTGAAAATCCCTAGATTTCAGGCTTATATAGAGGATAGAGATTACTCCGAAGAGGAGTACGACCAACTAAAAAAAGATTTTGAAACCTACTTCACTAACTACGTTGAGAATGTTTCAGCAGATTTTGAAGGTGGATTGGATAATAAATAATCAATACCTCAAAGTCATCTATCATAATATTTCGAACCCCTAGTCACTTGTATTAGATAGACTAGGGGATTTTTAATATTAGAAAACAGAAAAGCCGTCTCATTCCATGAAATGGTTTCAGGGAACTTGTAACTGAAAAAACCTAGAAATCAATGATTTAAGATAAACAAAAAAGCCCATAAAAATGGGCTTTGATACAATAATCTTAAAATTAAAGCATTTTGTTGTAGAATTCAACGACAAGTGCTTCGTTGATTTCTGGGTTGATTTCGTCGCGTTCTGGCAAGCGAGTCAATGAACCTTCCAATTTTCAGCGTCGAATGATACGAATTCTTGACGTCCAAGAGTAGCTTCTACTGCTTCAAGGATAGTTGGAACTTTCAATAATTTTTCACGAACTGAGATCACTTGACCTGGAGTTACGCGGTATGATGGAATATCAACGCGTTTTCCGTCAACAAGAATGTGACCGTGGCTTACGAATTGACGAGCTTGACGACGAGTAGTCTCAAGACCTAGACGGTAAACAACGTTGTCCAAACGACGTTCCAAAAGAAGCATGAAGTTGAAACCTAGGATGCCACTTTTGATTTTTGTAGCTTGTACGAACAAGTTACGGAATTGTTTTTCACCCACACCGTAAGTGAAACGAAGTTTTTGTTTTTCAGCCAATTGCAAACCGTATTCTGACAATTTAGAACGCTTGTTTGGTCCCTGTTGTCCTGATACGTAGTTACGACGTGCCAATTCTTCACCTGTAAGTGAAAGGCCAAGGCGACGAGCTTGTTTCCAAGATAGTCCTGTATAACGTGACATATGTATGTCCCTCCTGATATAAATAATATTTCGGTGGAAATAGTCACTTAGAGAGCCCTGATTCGTGCAGATGCCCTTCACCTAAACAGCCAAGGTGACTTGTCATAAGACACCTGTTGACGAGCTTCATGCTTTCTTGCTGCTATTTTACAAAAGGTTGTTTTACCATGAAACGCTCGATTTGTAACGGGATTTTACGGCTTTATTTCAAATTGAGAGAGAATGTAAACTTGCTACCTAAGCCATACTGACTTTCTGCTGTGATGTCGCCTCCAAGCTGATGGGCTAGTTCTCGTGCAATCGCAAGACCTAAGCCATGACCACCTGTTTTCATATTGCGCGAAGTTTCTACACGATAAAGTCGTTTAAAAATCTTTTCCAAATCCTCAGGAAGGATCCCCTGACCCTCGTCTTTCACACTGATTGTCAGCTCTTGTTCTGTTAATTGGGCAAGAACCTCAATTCTGGTTCCTGGGAGTGAATATTTAAAGGCATTGTTTAACAAATTGACCAGAATTCGAGAAAGTTTGTCATGATGACTCTTGACTTTCGCTGACTCAGGTGACACTTGAATGTAAACATCTCGCTCTTCTTGTTCAATCTGGAGTTGAAATTCACTCATCGACTCAATCAACAGCTGATCTAAAAAGACCTCTTCGACTTTTTCATCAGCAGTATCTTGAGGTTGAGTGTTGAGAGTCAAAACATCCAACTCCTCCACTAGCTTGTTTAAACGCTCGGTTTGCCGACCAATCGTGGTTAAGTAATGGAGCCTCTCCTCTTCCTTAATCACCCCATCTAGAATTCCCTCCACAGTAGCCTGAATGGAGGTAATGGGAGTTTTAATATCGTGAGAGAGCTGCGCAATCATCATTTTTTTTTCTTGCTCACTCTCATCAAATGATTGAAAGCTAGCCTGCAAATTGTGGGACATGTCATTAAAAGCCTGGCCCAGCTCTTGAAATTCTAATGGTCCTTTGGTTTCAATTTCTGTGCTGAAATCCTTGCCAGCTATATTCTGAGCTTGTTTTTTCAAATGTTTCAGAGAAGAAAAAACAGGCGACAAAAGAAAGATGCTCACTGCAGCGCCGATAAAACTAGCAATCAAGGTCATTCCAACTAGAAAGTAAACTTCACTTTTCTCAATCAACATTCGTTGGACTGCCCAGAAAACGACCAAAATCGTTAGCAGAGTCGAAACTAGGTACCCCACTAAAATATAGTTTTTTAATTTCATTTTCTACCTCTTGGTCTTTCCATCTTATAGCCCAAACCCCAAACAGTTTTGATAGCAGGAGTATTTGAATTTGTATACTTGGTCAACTCTTGCCTCAAAGCATGGATATGAACATTGAGTGTATTGCTATCATCCACATAGTCCTCTTGCCATACCTTCTCGTAAAGTTCCGTCTTTGAAAAGGCTCTCTCAGGATTACTAGCCAATATCCATAGAAGTTCAAAGGATTTCACTGTCAATTCCAAAGGTTGGTCCCCTATGCGAACCTCATGAGTCACATGGTTGATCACTAAGTCACCAAGCTCGATCCACTCTGTCTCACCTCCACGGCTAAGGCGACGTAAGATATTATTCACTCTTAAAACCAATTCACGTGGGCTAAACGGTTTGGCTATGAAATCATCTGCCCCCAAACTTAATCCATAAATCTTATCCTGCTCGCTTGTCTTAGCAGTTGTAAAGAGAAAGGGTTGATCAGGAGCAATATATTGAACCTCACTGATAAAATCATAACCGTCCATATTAGGCATCATGATATCTGTGATGATGAGGTCAATAGATTTTTTTCTGAAAAGTTCTAATCCCTCCTTGCCATCATGAGCGTCAGATGAAAAAGACAATTTTGCTGGTTGATGATGAGATAGATATTCTAGAT
>OFCR01000484.1_pt1 | contig 8050 bp, 7 predicted proteins | sample 1520881 | NCBI WGS metagenome assembly OFCR01 (sample SAMEA2699032, study PRJEB24076) | metagenome | biome: Human gut stool | place: Spain | collected 2012-09-23
AGGGCGGGTGTGCAGACCGTTCGGAGCGGTAATGGTAACTTCTTGCTGGAACATTATATTTCCCCAACTTATAGGTTTAGTGTTGTGGACCTAAAGTCTAGTCTAACGACTCGACTTTAGCCTGTATTGTTAGCGCCGGCGTTACGTTTCCGGCCTTGGCGTCGGCAGCGCCTGGCGCTGCGAAGACCTGCGGGCCATTGACGTCTAGCACTTCATTAAACATTATGCCGCGAAAGGAAGACTTGAACCAAATCATAAAATCGATTCAGCTGGCGGAAATCCTCTTCTGAATAATTTCGCGCATCAAAATAAATGTGCTGGTTAAATACCAGACCCTACGAGGTGAATCAATGCCAGGAGGGGTAAAACTTTGACGTGTGCCACAAAAAAGCACCCGAAAAGGTGCTTTTTTACACATTATTTACAAGCTGGCACTACTGTTGCAGCTCTTTCTCAGTGAAGAGATCGGCGAACAGCGCGGTGCTTAAATAACGCTCACCTGAGGAAGGCAGGATAACCACAATATTCTTATTGGTAAAGGCCTCATCTTCCTGCAGCTTCAGCGCGGCGGCAACGGCGGCCCCGGAAGAGATACCCGCCAGGATGCCTTCTTCTTCCATCAGGCGGCGCGCCGTGGAGATAGCTTCCTCGTTGGTAATGCCGATCACTTTGTCGACCAGCTTCAGATCCAGGTTGCCAGGAATGAAGCCGGCGCCGATACCCTGAATTTTGTGCGGACCCGGCTTGAGCTCTTCCCCCGCCAGCGCCTGGGCGATCACCGGGGAATCGGTCGGTTCAACGGCGACGGTGATCAGATCTTTTTTACCTTTGGTGTTTTTGATATAGCGGCTGACGCCGGTCAGCGTTCCGCCGGTACCTACGCCGGAGATAAACACATCCACCTGACCATCGGTATCTTCCCAGATTTCCGGACCGGTAGTCTTCTCGTGGATTTCCGGGTTAGCCGGGTTGCTGAACTGCTGCAGCAGCAGGAATTGTTCCGGGTTGCTGGCGACAATCTCTTCCGCTTTCTGGATAGCGCCTTTCATGCCTTTGGCGCCTTCGGTCAGCACCAGGTTGGCGCCCAGGGCTTTCAGCAGCTTACGACGCTCGATGCTCATGGTTTCCGGCATGGTTAGCGTCAGTTTGTAGCCGCGGGCCGCCGCCACGTAGGCGAGGGCGATACCGGTGTTGCCGCTGGTCGGCTCGACCAGTTCCACGCCAGGTTTCAGAACGCCGCGCTTTTCAGCATCCCAGATCATATTGGCGCCGATACGGCATTTTACGCTAAAGCTCGGGTTACGAGATTCTACCTTTGCCAGGATACGGCCATTACCGATGCGGTTCAGTCGTACCAGCGGCGTATGACCGATAGTCAGGGAGTTGTCTTCAAAAATCTTACTCATGGCCCGTCCTTAACTGTATGAAATTTGGGGGTACGGCATCAGCATACCCGCTTAAAGAATATGCGGAAGTAAGGATTTAGCATATCTATATGCGGAAGGGAAATAATGATAAGCAAGAAGGAATAAGCGCGATATAAGGGAGCGGCCTTTGCCGCCCCCAAGTGAAGGTGTTACCGCTATTTCCAGCTGGCGTGTCTATCGCGATAGCAATCGACCCACATGGCGGTGGCGCCGCAGATAGCCACCGGAAGGATCACCAGGTTTAACACCGGGATCATTGTGAACAGGCTGGTGAGCGCCCCAAACTGCATATTCATCACTTTGCGACTGCGCAGCGCTTCGCGCATGGTTTTGAAGGGAACCTTGTGATTATCAAAGGGATAATCACAGTATTGAATCGCCAGCATCCATGCGCTGAACAGGAACCAGAGTACCGGGGCTACCGTCTGGCCAACGCCGGGAATAAAGTAGAGCAGCAACAGCACGATGGCGCGCGGCAGATACCAGGCCAGCTTCTGCCACTCACGCTTCATAATCCGTGGAATATCTTTCATGATGCCAAAGACGCCGACGTCCGGCGGGGTAGCGCCGGTCAGGCGCGCTTCCAGCTGTTCCGCCAGCAGGCCGCTGAACGGCGCGGCTATCCAGTTGGCGATCGTCGAAAAGAAGTAGCCAAACACCAGCAGGATTGAGAGCACTACCACCGGCCACAGCAGGTAGTTTAGCCACTGCAGCCAGTCCGGCACATGGCTCATCAGCGAGGGGATCCAGCTGCCGAGACGGGTAAACAGCCACCAGAAGGCAGCGCCCATCAGCAGTACGTTAACCAGTAAAGGCAGGAAGACATAACGCCGTATGCCCGGCAGCCCGATGAGTTTCCAGCCCTGCGAAAAATAATAAACGCCGCTGCGCGGGGTCGGTGCGGATGATGAAACCATAGCCAGGCATTGCTCCTTTTTTAACATCCGGTGTGAATGCTCGCTTATTTTATCGGGTCGTCAGACAATAACCAGTTAGGAAATGTTCGAAAAAACAGCAAAAAGCACGATTTAGTTCATCTTTATGTGGTGAAAGCGGCCGACGCACTTGCACTTGAGGTAATCGGCAAATACTCTTAGTGAGTAAATGTTTGCCGTGGTGGCAAGGTGTTAGAACAACAGAGAATATAATGATGCAGGATTTGCGTCTGATATTAATCATTGTTGGCGCGATCGCCATAATCGCTTTACTGGTACATGGTTTCTGGACCAGCCGTAAAGAACGTTCTTCGATGTTTCGCGATCGCCCACTGAAACGTATGAAGTCGCGCGACGATGAGTCGGAAAACGACGACTTTGATGATAATGTTGAAGGCGTAGGAGAAGTCCGCGTTCATCCGGTGACTCACGCCCCGCACGGCGCGCATGGGGAGCATGAAGCCCCTCGTCAGGCGCCGCAGCACCAGTACCAGCCGCCTTACGAGCGCCAGATGCAGCAGCCTGCGCGTCCTGAAGAACCGGTTCGCCAGCCGCCGCAGCCGCCGCGCCAGGCCCCGGTTCCACCGCAGCAACAGCCTGCGCCGCATGCGGCTCCGCAGCCTGGCTGGCAACAGCCGCAACCTGCGCAGCCGCCCGTACAACCGCAACACCAGCCGCAGCCTGTTGTGCAGCAGCCTGTCGCGCCGCAACCGGTGACGCCGACCGTCGCTCAGCCGCAGCCAGCCGCCCCGCAGCAGCCTGCGCCACAGCCTGTTGCCGCGTCGCAGCCCGCCGTCGCGGAACCGCAGCCGGTAGAGCCGCAGCAGCCCGCCGCGCCGCAGCCGAAAGAGCGCAAAGAGACGGTCATTGTGATGAACGTCGCCGCGCATCATGGCGCCCAGCTTAACGGTGAAGTGCTGATCAACAGTATCCAGCAGGCCGGCTTTAAGTTTGGTGAAATGAATATTTTCCACCGCCACCTAAGTCCGGACGGCAGCGGTCCGGTGTTGTTCAGTCTGGCCAACATGGTGAAACCGGGAACCTTCAATCCGGACAACATGGCGGATATGATGACCCCTGGGGTGACTATCTTTATGCAGGTCCCTTCCTACGGCGATGAACTGCAGAACTTCAAGCTGATGCTGCAGTCTGCGCAGTATATCGCTGACGAAGTGGGCGGCGTGGTGCTTGACGATCAGCGTCGCATGATGACGCCGCAAAAACTGCGTGAATACCAGGATCGTATTCGCGAAGTGAAAGACGCGAACGCCTGACGTTCCGCGTTAACTCAATTCCTTCTCAACCCCCGCCTGTCGGGGGTTTTTTATCATTGATGGTGTGATATGGAACCAATCGAACAACAACTGACTGAACTGCGAACCACGCTTCGCCATCATGAATATCTGTACCACGTTATGGACGCGCCGGAAGTGCCGGATGCGGAATATGACCGCCTGATGCGCAAGCTGCGCGAGCTGGAGAGCCAGCACCCGGAGCTGATTACCCCGGATTCGCCAACACAGAGGGTGGGGGCGGCGCCACTCACCGCCTTTAGCCAGATCCGCCATGAAGTGCCGATGCTGTCGCTGGATAACGTGTTTGACGAAGAGAGCTTTCTCGCCTTCAACAAGCGGGTACAGGATCGCCTGAAAAGCACAGATCATCTTACCTACTGCTGCGAGCTTAAGCTCGACGGCCTCGCGGTGAGCATTCTCTATGAAAACGGCGTGTTGGTGCAGGCGGCAACCCGCGGCGACGGCACCACCGGCGAAGATATTACCTCTAACGTGCGAACTATTCGCGCCATCCCCCTCAAGCTGCATGGCGAGAATATTCCTGCACGCCTTGAGGTACGTGGGGAAGTGTTCCTCCCGCAGGCCGGGTTTGAAAAAATCAATGAGGAAGCTCGCCGCACCGGCGGGAAAGTGTTTGCTAACCCGCGTAATGCGGCTGCGGGTTCGTTGCGCCAGCTCGATCCGCGCATCACTGCGAAGCGACCGCTTACTTTCTTCTGCTACGGCGTGGGCGTGCTGGAGGGCGGCGAGCTGCCGGCCAGCCACTCGGCTCGGTTGCTGCAGTTCAAAGCATGGGGGCTGCCGGTGAGCGATCGCGTCACCCTGTGCCATACCCCCGAGGAAGTGCTTACTTACTATCGTAAAGTCGAGGAAGAGCGTCCCCACCTGGGCTTTGACATTGATGGCGTGGTGATCAAAGTCGATTCGCTGGCGCTGCAGGAACAGCTGGGTTTCGTCGCCCGCGCGCCGCGCTGGGCCGTGGCCTTTAAGTTCCCGGCACAGGAGCAGATGACCTTCGTCCGGGACGTGGAGTTCCAGGTGGGCCGCACCGGGGCGATTACGCCGGTGGCGCGTCTGGAGCCGGTCCATGTTGCCGGCGTGTTGGTGAGCAATGCCACCCTGCATAATGCCGATGAAATTGAACGCTTAGGCTTGAAAATCGGCGACAAGGTGGTGATTCGCCGGGCAGGCGATGTGATCCCGCAGGTGGTTAACGTGGTGCTTTCCGAGCGTCCGGCGGATGCCCGGGATGTCGTCTTCCCGACCCACTGTCCTGTATGTCAGTCAGACGTTGAACGGGTGGAAGGCGAGGCGGTAGCCCGCTGTACGGGCGGCCTGATCTGCGGCGCGCAGCGCAAAGAGTCGCTCAAGCACTTCGTCTCCCGTCGCGCGCTCGACGTTGACGGCATGGGCGACAAGATCATCGACCAGCTGGTGGAGAAAGAGTACGTCCATACCCCGGCGGATCTGTTCCGGCTGACGGCGGGGAAACTGACCGGGCTGGATCGGATGGGGCCGAAGTCCGCGCAAAACGTAGTCAACGCCCTCGAGAAAGCCAAAGAGACGACCTTCGCACGCTTCCTCTACGCCTTAGGTATTCGCGAGGTAGGAGAAGCGACGGCGGCGGGCCTGGCGGCGCATTTCGGCACTCTCGAAGCCCTGGAGCAGGCTTCCATTGAGGAGCTACAGAAAGTTCCTGATGTCGGCATCGTCGTCGCTACCCATACCTTCAACTTCTTTGCCGAAGAGAGCAACCGCGATGTCATTGCGCAACTGCTGGCGGAGGGGGTTCGCTGGCCTGCGCCGGTGGTGGTGAAGGCGGAAGAGATTGATAGCCCGTTTGCAGGCAAAACCGTGGTCCTTACCGGCAGCCTCAGCCAGCTGTCGCGCGATGACGCCAAAGCGCGTCTGGTGGCGCTGGGGGCGAAGGTGGCAGGCAGCGTGTCGAAGAAAACCGACCTGGTGATTGCCGGCGAAGCGGCGGGGTCTAAGCTGGCGAAAGCGCAGGAGCTGGGCATCGAGGTGATTGACGAAGCCGAAATGATGCGTCTGCTGGGAGAATAACGTGGATAAAGCGCAGCTGGTCGAGATAGCCAATACCGAAATGCCGTTTGGTAAATACAAGGGACGTCGCTTAATCGATGTCCCGGAAGAGTATTTATTGTGGTTCGCGCGTAAGGATCAATTCCCTGCCGGGCATCTTGGCGAGCTGATGGCGTTGACCCTGCTGATTAAAACTGAGGGGCTGAGCGATCTGGTCCAGCCCCTGAAGAAAGCGCGTTAGGCTTTGGCCGCGTTGGCCTTTTCCTCAGCGAGACGCGCATCGGTTTGCTGCTTGTAGCGCCGCGCCAGCACCGCGCAGACCATCAGCTGGATTTGGTGGAAGATCATCAACGGCAGCACCATGATGCCGAGGATGGAGGTCGGGAAGAGAATATTGGCCATCGGAATGCCGTTGGCCAGGCTCTTTTTCGAACCGCAGAAGACGATGGTAATCTCATCGGCTTTGTTAAAGCCGCAGCGGCGGGCGACAAAGACGTTGACCGCGATGACGATGGCCAGCAGCACCAGGCTGACCACCACGATAAACAGCAGCGATCCCAGACCGACTTTATGCCAGATGCCATTCACCACCGCCTCGCTAAAGGCGGAGTAAACCACCAGCAGAATCGAGGTCTGGTCGGTCTTACCAATCCACTTCTTATGCTTCGCCACCCAGTCGCCAATCCACGGCCGCGATAAGTGACCGAGCACGAAAGGCAGCAGCAGCTGCAGCATAATTTTACCGACCTGCTCCAGACTGCCGCCTGCGCCGTGAAGGTTCATCAGGACCCCCACCAGTAGCGGGGAAACAAAGATCCCCAGCAGGCTGGAGGCCGAGGCTGAGCAAACCGCAGCCGCGACGTTGCCCCCGGCCAGCGAAGTAAAGGCGATAGCGGATTGCACGGTGGCCGGCAGAATGCACAGATAGATAAAGCCGCTGTAGAGCATCGGATCGACATTCACCGGCGCCCACCAGGCAAACAGAACCCCGAGTAGCGGGAAGAGAATAAAGGTGCTGCACATCACCCAGAGATGCAAACGCCAGTGGCTGCCGCCGGCGATAATCGCCTCCCGGGAGAGTTTAGCGCCATGCATAAAGAACAGCAGCGCGATGGCGGCGGTGGTCAGATGTTCAAAGAAAGGGACGAAAGCGCCACGGGCCGGGAAGAATGAGGCCAGCAGGACAACGGTGATTAGCGTGGCCGTAAACGGATCGAGAATACGGAAAAGTTTCATAAACGCTCCTGAAAAGAGATGCGCTATTGTGCTTTTTTTCATTTGAGAAATAAAATTGATTTATTGCATCTATTCATGAATAAAAAAGATGAATTACTCTCTGCGTCAGTTAAAAGTATTTGTCACCGTCGCCCGGGCCAGAAGCTTCAGCCGGGCAGGGGAGATGATTGGCTTAAGTCAGTCGGCCGTCAGCCATAGCGTCAAGGAGCTGGAGCATCAGACCGGCGTCCGTCTGCTCGACCGTACTACTCGCGAAGTGGTGCTCACCGAGGCGGGCCAGCAGCTGGCGGGCAGGCTGGAACGTTTGCTCGATGAGTTGACGATTACCCTGCGCGACGCCGGGCGGGTTGGCCAGCAACTGAGCGGCACCGTCAAGGTCGCCGCCAGTCAGACGATTTCCGCCCACCTTATTCCGCAGTGTATTGCTCACAGCAATCGTCGTTATCCCGATATCGATTTTGTGCTGCACGATCGGCCCCAGCAGTGGGTGCTGGAGAGTATCCGCCAGGGGGAAGTGGATTTTGGCATCGTGATTGATCCGGGCCCGGCGGCAGACCTTCAGTGTGAAGTGGTTCTGGCGGAACCATTTTTGCTGCTCTGCCGGGAGGATCATCCTTTTGCCAGCCTGACAGAAGTGCCGTGGCTGGCGCTGCAGGATGAAAGGCTAATCCTGCAGGATTATGCGTCCGGCAGCCGCCCGCTGATCGATGCGGCCCTCAGCAGGCTGGCTATCCGGGCGAACATCGTCCAGGAGATTGGCCACCCGGCAACGCTGTTTCCGATGGTAGAATCGGGAATTGGCATCAGCGTTCTGCCGGCACTGGCGCTACCGTTACCGCAGGGGAGCCATCTGACGGTGAAACGGCTGACTCCGGTGATGGAGCGGCAGCTGATGCTGGCATGCAGGAAAAATCGCTCGCTGTCGACCGCCGCTCAGGCGTTATGGGAAATTGTGCGTGAAGAAGGGGAGAATTTAACCGCCGCCAGGGTTGAAGATCCGCTATATCAGCGCTGACAGAGGGGATTGCTGCGGAGGGTCTCGTGGCAGGGCCATGTTCCGCGCATAGCAAAAAGGCGCCTTTAGGGCGCCTTTTTACATTGGTGGGTCGTGCAG